>Ga0185299_10000187_pt1 | contig 192439 bp, 176 predicted proteins | sample PaiPotPPA55metaG_FD_128002 | JGI IMG/M metagenome (GOLD analysis project Ga0185299, IMG submission 128002) | Iron sulfur acid spring bacterial and archeal communities from Banff, Canada, to study Microbial Dark Matter (Phase II) - Paint Pots PPA... ...
ACGCTTCAAACAGAATCAAGGTCACATGTTTTGGAAGGTTTTTACCACGGGCTGCTAGAGCCAACGTTTGGCATTTCGCCGAGTTTCGCGCTCGGGTTCATGTTCCTCAATGCCTGGCAACCCGGCTATTCACCGCAGTTCGCGGGCTGGCGGATTCTGCCTCACTTCTACGCACCCGAGTCTTGGCGTTTGCCGGTACGCCTAGGGTTTGTGGCTGAATTGTCGTTTCAAAAGACGCGGTATGAAGAGAACTCGCGCAGGATCGAACTGCGTCCCATCTTGGACCGTGAGTTTACCCGGTGGCAAGTCGTTTTCAATCCCGTGTTCGAGCGTGCGATGCACGGCCCAGGCACCAGGCATGGGTGGAACTTCGAGCCTGCTGTGCTGTTGCGGTGGAAACGCAAACCTTTTTCGCCTTCGCTGGAATACTACGGGGAGATCGAGAGCATCAACGTCCCTCCACGCGCCCAGCCGGAAGTGCACCAATTGTTCGTGGGAGGCGACTGGGAGTTGACGCCGGGATTCAGCGTGAACTTGGGCGTCGGGTTTGATCTCGGAAGCAACGGACCGGGAGTCGTTTTAAAGAGCCGCTTCGAGTGGGACTGGGGGACACACCCGAGCCCCTGAGTCGTTCGACCTGATCGGCGGACACACAGAGTTCTTCAGTGGGCCATTCTTCGGGGTGAACGGGAGTCCCCAAATTCCAGCGAAATTCTGCTTCAATTCGTATACCTAGGGGGGTATACTATCGGTCGGGGGGCGATGGCACAATGGCGCGCCCAAAATTCGCTATTGCGGCGTGACCGGCACCATCAATGGCCGTAGTCCGCTGAAGGAGCATTTCCCATGAGCGCATCAACGAGTAACGCACCACTGACATCTTCCGCGCTAAACACGACTGCGCAAGCGAAGATTCCGGGCCGCCAAGAATCTCACGAGCACCACGGGGTCGCAAAGATCGATCTGGTCCGAATCGGACTGGTCGGCGTGGCTGTGGTTTTCTCTTGGTTTCGCGTCTGGCAGCCATATCCAGCGTTGGACCTGGTAGGTCTGGTTGCCGTTCTACTTGGCGGTTATCCGATCTACCGTGAAGCACTGGCTGATGTTTTCTCCAGGCGCATGACCATGGAGCTGTCCATGACGATTGCGCTTGCCTCCGCGCTCGTTATCCGCGAAGTCTTCACGGCCCTGGTGATTGTCTTTTTCGTTCTCATCGCCGAAGTCCTGGAGGAGCTGACGGTGGAACAGGGTCGACGGGCGATCCGGGATCTGCTTGAATTTCTGCCTCCGACCGCTGAGCGGCGAAACGGGTCCACAACCGAGACAGTATCCGTTTCGTCGCTTGAGCCCAATGACGTGGTGATCATTCGGCCCGGAAGCCGGATTCCAGTGGACGGCGAGGTAGTGCGAGGGCGCTCGTTCGTGGACCAGAGCACCATTACTGGTGAGTCTGTGCCGGTCGAGAAAACGGTTGGAGCTAAGGTATTCGCGGGCACCATGAGCCAGGCCGGCGCTTTGGAAGTGCGGACCCTTATGGTCGGCCGCGATACTGCCTTCGGCAAGATCATTGAGGCGGTGGAGCGCGCTGAGGAATCGCAGGCGCCCGTGCAAAGGACCGCCGATCGGCTGGCAGGCTACCTGGTGTATTTTGCCTTGGCCTGTGCCGCTGTGACATTCTTGGTGACCCACAACAGCCGCAGCACAATTTCCGTGATCATCGTAGCCGGCGCATGCGGCATCGCCGCGGGAACGCCACTCGCGATCCTGGGCGCCATCGGCCGAGCGGCCAAGGCAGGAGCTATCGTGAAGGGCGGCCGTCACATCGAGTCCTTGGGTTCCGTTGATACAATCGTGCTCGACAAAACGGGCACGCTGACGCTGGGTCACCCTGAAGTGGTCGGCCTCAAGCCGGCCCGAGTGGGATCATTAGATCTTCTCGGCCTCGCAGCCAGCGCGGAGCGATATTCGGAACATCCATTCGCCCGCGCCATCGTGCGGAAGGCTTCCGAACTGGGAGTGGTAACTGCTGACTCGACGGATTTCTCCGCGGAACCGGGCCGAGGAATCCGGTGCAAAGTAGATGGCAAGTTGATCCTGGTTGGATCGAGGGCTTATATTCGCGGAGCTGCGGTATCCGTCCCAGAGTTCTACAAACCACCGGGAACCGCGTCGGATGTCCTGATTGCCGAAGGGGGCGAATATATCGGCAGAATCCAGGTAGCCGACGTTCTCCGTCCCAGCGCAAAGGCGGCGATGGAATCTCTGAAGAAGATTGGCATTCGAACCGTCTTGTTAACTGGCGATGCTCCAGCTATCGCGGAAGCGATCGGCCGCGAATTGGGCGTGGACGAGGCTAAAGGCGGTCTGCTTCCGGAGGACAAGCTGCGAGAAGTACAAAGCCTTCGCTCCGCCGGAAGGGTGGTCGCTATGGTTGGTGACGGCGTGAACGACGCGCCGGCTCTAGTGGCGGCGAACGTAGGAATCGCGGTAGGCTCGGCAACTGACGTGGCGTCTGAGAGTGCTTCGGTTCTATTGCTAGGTGACGACCTAACGCGCCTAGCGGACCTGGTGAAAATCGCGCGGCAATGCCATCGCATCATCATGACGAATTTCTTCGGGACGCTTTCGGTGGATGCAGTCGGAGTCGCACTCGCTGCATTCGGGATGCTGAACCCAATCCTGGCCGCACTTATTCATGTGACCTCGGAAATGGCTTTTATTCTGAATTCGGCCAGACTGGTTCGGGTAGCGGATCTCGCTGGTCCTCTGTCGCGGAAGACCTCTACCCACTCGCAGTGACTAGTTGGAATCCGGCCGGCGCTTCAACGTCGGGCGCTCGTCTTCGTCGCTCTTGGGCGTCTTTCCGTTTTCATCCGCATCCACCGGACCACTGCCCGATCCTGGAGTACGGCGAAGCTGCGGTTTGTTGATATCCTTGTCGTCGAGCTTGCGGCGGTTGTGCATAGCCGACAGGCGATTCTTCACGTCGTTGAACTCAGAAGTGGTGAGTACGTATTCCGGCTTGGCCTTCAGGTAATTCTGGATATTCTTCTGAGCCGCCGTAATGCGATCGTCCGTCATCGGATGCGTGGAAAAAACCTTGGCCATGGTTCCAGGCTTGCGCTTCTCCAGCGTCTCGATCTTCTCAAAGAAATCCACGAACGCCGTGGGATCATAACCGGCCTTGTACATGTATTCCAGGCCGAGCATGTCGGCTTCCGATTCGAAGCCGCGCGAGAACTTCAGAAACCCGACTGGAATCAGAATGCTGGCTGCCTCATAAATACCGTATCCGGTCCAGGTGCCCCCGGTCATGATCATCAGTGGGATCATGCTCAGTTGTGCGATCTCACCCCGGGTCGCCTGCCGTGTGCCGTGCCGCGCGGCGACGTGAGCAATCTCGTGCGCCATCACGCCTGCCAACTCCGCCTCATTGTCCGCCTTGAGGATCAGCCCGGAATTCACGAAGAAAAATCCACCCGGCAAGGCGAAAGCATTCACCTCTTCGCTATCGATCACCTTGATAGTGAATGGAACCTTCGCGTCCGAATTGCGCACCAGGTTCTGGCCAACACGGTTTACGTACTCAGCGATCACCGGGTCGTTGATGATCTTGGCTTGCCGTTCCACTTGCTGCGCCAGGCCCTTGCCCAGCGCGATCTCTTTTTCGAGCGAGTAGAAGTTGACTTTCCCGCTGACGTTCCGGTTGCCAATCTCATCGGGATCTTTCTTGGGGTCGTCACCGCAGATCGCATTCGGGACCGCGATCGCGAGGATAATCAGGAGACTGAGTTCAAACCGCAGGTGTTTCATAAGAGGCCTCACAACAGACATTCCCAGGTAGGGGCAAATCCTCACAATAAGTTTAACATCCATTGATACGTTCCACCTAGAACAAAATTAGCGGGTGGCCTTATTAGCCGTGAGCGGGTGTTTCATCGGTATCACCGGACTAGCGCTGGCTTGGCCGACGGTCCTAGTAGGGATCCGCCCCGCATCATTTGATGATGGCGGGTAATGTAAAATTGGAGCGTTAAGCGTCATAAGATACATCGAAAGAGCTATGGCATATCAACCTGGCCGGCATTTCCTTCAGATTCCCGGACCCACGAACGTTCCAGACCGGGTTCTGCGGGCCATCGACAGACCAACCATCGACCATCGAAGCGCGGAGTTCGCTGCTTTGGGCACCGCTTGCCTCGAAGGTATGAAGGCCATTTTCAAGACTACGAGCGAGGTCGTGATCTATCCAGCGTCGGGGACTGGCGCCTGGGAAGCTGCACTGGTCAACACGCTTAGCCCGGGTGACCGGGTCGTGATCTTTGAGTCCGGTCAATTCGCGTCGTTGTGGTCGAAGATGGCGAAAGGCCTCACGCTAAAGGTCGACGCGATTTCCGGCGACTGGCGCCGTGGCGCGAACCCCGATGCCCTCCGTACAAAACTGGAGGAGGACGGGCAACGCGAAATCAAAGCCGTAATGGTGGTCCACAACGAAACCTCCACCGGGGTGAAAAGCGACATCGCGGCGATTCGAAAGGCAATGGACGCAGGCAAGCATCCGGCACTGCTGCTAGTCGATACCATTTCTTCGCTGGCTTCCATGGACTACCGCCACGACGAATGGGGTGTCGACGTAACGGTGAGTGGTTCGCAAAAAGGTCTGATGCTGCCTCCGGGGCTCAGCTTCAACGCCATCAGCGGTAAGGCGCTGGCTGCGAGTAAGAGTTCTCTTCTTCCAAAGAGCTACTGGCGTTGGGAGGAAATGCTGGAAGCTAATCGCAAGGGATTTTTTCCGTACACCCCGTCGACGAATCTGCTGTTTGGCCTGCGCGAAGCGTTGAAAATCCTGATCGAAGAAGAAGGCTTGGATAATGTCTTTCGACGCCATGACCGGCATGCCGAAGCGACGCGCCGGGCGGTGTGCACGTGGGGTCTGGAAGTGTTTGCTCAGTGTCCGGAGGAATTCAGCAGTTCCTTGACCGCTGTGTTGTTGCCTGCCGGCTTTGACGAAGCGGAGTTGCGCGCGATCATTCTGCGCGAATTCAACATGTCGTTGGGCGCTGGATTGGGCAAACTTGCCGGCAAAGTGTTTCGGATCGGGCACCTGGGCCACTTCAACGATCTGATGCTGGCTGGAACTCTCTGTGGCGTGGAGATGGGTTTGGAACTAGCGGGCGTGCCTCACCGGAAGGGTGGCGTGACCGCAGCACTGGCCCACTTAACCGAGCGCCATGGCTGACCATGACTCGTCGGGATTGGTTGTATCTGGCCGGGCAAACGGCTCTTCTCGCTCAAGATAAGCCAGCGCACTCCGACCCTCAGCGGCGCATCGCGCAAATCATCCTCGCTTATGAGGACCAGGGCCTCCACCGCACGGGTACCGAAGTCGATCGAATCTCTGGCGATTGGCTCGCGACCGAGGTCCGTCAGTCCGGCCTGACGCCGGCACGCGAGACCTTCACGATTACCCGCGTCGACCCCATCACGGCTTCACTCTCCATCGATGGCCGCCGCATCGAAGGCGTTATGCTCTTTGACGGCGGATTCACAGATGGCGCCGGTGTTACCGGCCGTCTGGGCCAGCTCGCGAGCGATGCTCCTATCGGACTCACCGAAGCTGCACCTAACACCGCCGGAACTGGGCCGCTCGTGGAAGCGCGCCGCCAAAACCGCCATCGCGCGATCGTAGTCATTACGCGCGGTGGGCGTCCAGGTCTCTGCCCCAGCAATGCCGAGAGCTTCCTGCATTCCTTCGGTCCGCCGGTTCTTCAAGTTTCCAGCGAAGAGGCTGGCTCGCTCGCCGACCTCGCACGTCGTGGTTCGGATGTGACCCTCATCGCCCACGCGAAACGAACGCCCGCGGAGGCGTTCAACGTCACCGCGAGTATCCCAGGCACGGATCGATCCTCGCCCCCACTGGTCATCATGACCCCGCGCAGCGGCTGGTGGACCTGTGCCAGTGAGCGCGGCGGCGGCATCGCTTGCTGGCTCGAGTTGATGCGCGCCATGCGGGGCATGAAACCAGTCTGTGATGTCTTGTTCGTCGCTTCCAGCGGACACGAACTGGGCCAGCTCGGTATCGAAATCTACGCCGAGCGCCGTCCGGACCTGATAAAGCACAGCCGCGCGTGGATTCACTTTGGCGCCAACATCGGCGCCGCCCAGAACCCCGGAAACACCATCCAAGCTTCCGATGACGAAATGGAAAGCATGATGGCCGAACGGCTCGCTGCGGACGGACTCGCCATCGATCGGCGGGTCCCGCGTGGCGCCGTCCCGGGCGGGGAAGCCGGCGTGGTGCACCGCGGCGGAGGCCGCTACATGTCCATCATCGGCCGCAACGCACTCTTCCACAATCCGGCCGACCGCGGCCCCGAAGCGGTCGACCCAAGCGTGATTGCACGATTCGCCGCCGTCTTCACCACCATCGCCAAAACGCTCGCTAGCGCCTGAAGCGCGTCGGCTACACTTCGGAATCAGCGGGTCAGGACACTTGCACGCTTTCCGGCCCGCCCGCTGATGAAGCGAGCTAGATCGTTGGTGCACGAAACCAGCCCGTCCATCGGAAATGTCTTGAGGGTGGATCGCTCCTTCGCGTAGTGTTGCCTGATGGCCGTTCGCTCCAGCACTGCGAAAGGACTTCGCGTCTCCCGGAGTGAGGAACTACGAACCTTGGTTGTTGTCATAGTGATCGCATGTGTTCCCGTCGCGGGGACCGTGCTGGCTATCGTCTCCACCACCGTGCCGGATCTTTCCGATCTCGCGCCCATCCGGCAGACTCAGAGTCAGTACGTACTGCTCAATTGGCTCGCTTTGCGCCACGGCCAATTCTCCCCCGCCGCATCCGTTCAAGCGCTCGGATACATGCTGGAAAGCGACCGATCGCTCCACCCAGGCGACTGGGTTCGGGATTTTGTCCTGCTGCCCGAAGCCGGAAATATATTGCATCCGGCACACCGGATTCCCGATCAAATGATCGCGGTTCGTCTTCGCGAAGGTGAGCAGATTCAGTTCTTCCCCAGAAATCTGGTGTGGGTTTGGGGAACATTCCGGGAATCGCCTGGCGATCCAGCAGGCGTTCAGCCCCTTCATCATATCGATCAGGCGCGGGCGAAACGCGCGGACAAATCCGAGATCTCCACGTACTTCAGGTGAGTCGTGACCGTCGCGGGCTCTTCCGCTCACCAGCTCAGAAGCTGCCGGACGCTCCGCGCCTGCCTTTTGCTCGCAATGAACTCCTGGTCGTTGGAAAGAGTGATGAGCCATCTTTGGCTGCTGAGAGCGCTCATCTTTCTCACATGATCGACATTCACCAGCGCGTTCCGGTGAATTCGGCGAAAGCTGGTGCTCTTGAGACGTTCCTGGAGAATCTTGAGGGTCTGCGTTGCCAGGTACTTCCGCTTCGCGGTGATTATCCAAACCAGGTCGCCTTCTGCTTGGAACGCATAAATCTCATCGGCGCTCAGCAGGAAATATTCCTCGCCAACGCGGCCAACGATTCGCCGGGTTCGCGGTCCTTCGGCCGGCTCTCCAATCTCTTGAAGATGCGCCACTTTCTCGGCCGCTTCCCGGCCAGTGACCTTTTTGGCCCGCTCCACCGCCTCCACCAACCTGTCCTGGCCGACGGGCTTTAAAAGATAGTCGATGGCGCCGGCGTCAAATGCTTGCAGAGCGTACTTGTCGTAAGCTGTGACGATCACAATCACTGGCATGCTCGGCCCGTGCTTCAACTTCCGCACCACCTCCAGCCCGCCCATCCCCGGCATCTGCAAATCCAGAAGCACCAGGTCGGGTCGGCACGCTGCAATCTTGTCCAGAGCCTCGCTCCCGTTGTCTGCCTCCCCGACAATCTCTACGTCTTCAATGGACTCCAGCTCTTCGCGCAAGATTTTTCTGGCAACCGGCTCGTCATCCACAATAAGCGTCTTCAATTGCATACGCGCACCCGCAGGCTCAGACCCTTTTAGCACGCTCGAATCGGATCGCCGCATGAAATTCATGTGGGCGGGCGATAGCAGTCGATCAGCGACCTGAGATTCCTGGTGAACGAACATCTTAGACACTCGCGGCCGCAACCTCTAAGCCAGGCGCGGGCTTCCATGGAAGCAGGAAGCCAACTGTCGTGACGCCGTCAATTGCTTTCGCCTCGATTCGCGTCTGCTCGCCGTAGCATAGCGCCAGGCGCCGCCTTACATTCGCCAGCCCAACTCCGCCGTCGGGACTCACGAGAATTCTTGTGTCGCATTCTCCCGAGTTGGAAATGCTGATCGCGACGCCTTCAGGCACTTGGCGGATGCTCAATCGCACAAACCCATGCCCGGCTCTGGAGGCGACGCCATGCTTTACCGCGTTCTCCACCAGCGGTTGCAGGGACAGCAGCGGAATAGTGGCTCGCAGAACGGATTCGTCGACGTCCAGCTCAGTCCGCAGCTTTGAGCCCAGCCGCAGCTCCTCAATCTCTAGGTAAGCACGGACGATCCTCAACTCTTCTTCGATCTCGATAAACGTCCGATCAGAGCGAAGAAGATACCGGAAGACATCGGCCAGGTTCAAGACCAAGCGCCGGGCTTCGGTGTTGTTTCGATCGATCGTGCCGTACAGCGTGTTGAGGGAATTGAATAAGAAGTGAGGATTGATCTGAGCCTGAAGCGCCTTCAGTTCGGCTTCGGAGACCAGGTTCTGCATTTGCAATCCGCGCAGTTGCTCCACCTGCTCGACCACGGCCGCCTCCAGGCGCGCCAGTACCGCGAAGTCCTCGCTTAAGTAGCGCCGGCCACCCTCGCGTGGTCCGAGCAGAAGATAGCGGGCGTCTCCACGCGAGAAGCGCAATGGAACAACGGCCTGAACCCAGGCCGGCAGACTCCAGTTCGACGGGTCCAGAACAGCCAGAGGAATTGAGTGGCCGCTCATCGAAGGACATTTCTCGGCCAGCGTGAAACGTGCCGCGCGCAGGAATTGCGCGACTGCTTCCGAAGAGTGATTGAGATAATCGGCCTCGCTCCCTGCCGCCCTGCGGAGCTGTTGCAGCTCCCGCAAAGCATCGTCAACATTGGAACGCAGGAAGATTACACGGGTCAAAAAGCCCTGCATACGGTTACGCGCGTAGACAAAGATCGTAAGCAGCAAGCACGCCGATACGAACAACAAGCCAGCGTCGAACGGATTCTTCAAATGCTCAGTAAGCTCTGGCGACCTGATGACTGGGATGGAAATGAGCACCGCCCCTGCTGCCAGTGATGCATTGACCACAAACCGCAGAAAGGCATCCAGCAGAAGGAAACGATAGTCCTGCAGCAGAACGAAAAGAGCCAGCGGAATGCCGGCGTGGTGAAAGGCGATCTCTCCGGACCAGGCTTGCCGTGGATGTTCCGAGCCGAAGTGAGTGAAAGATATGGCAAGGAGAAACAGCCCCATCGCACCCGCCAGCCGTGAACTCGCAGCGTTATTCTTTTGCCGCAACTCCAGCAGCACCGAAACGATGGTGAGGCATGCAAAGCCCGCCGTCACCAGAATCAACGCGGCGTAATGGAAGCGCGGCGCTCCCGTAAGCAGATCGCCCGCATGAAGTATGACGGCAATCGTACTCAGCACATAACCGCTGATCCACAACGGGGGATAGTCCGATCCGAGCGAAATATGAAGAAGGACCGCCGGCAAAATACTCAGCACCGAAAAGCTGGCGGCTACAATCACGTCCGCCACCGGACCGCTGGAGGGTCCGCTCGCGAGCGCGATCAGTGAACCGAGATTCCATAACATCGCGAGCGCCGCGGCAACCGCCGGTAAACTGCTGCGTTCCTCCCGCGCCCGCCGCCAGTTCACCAGAAAGAGGTAAAGCAGAATGCCGAAGATCACGACCCCGGCGCTATGCCCGATCGTATTCACGATAATCGGTTTGTGAACGCTCAGCCAATCGGGCATTCTGATCCTACAGTATCCGATTTTTGATAGGCGCTGCCGTGTCCTAGACTGGTAGCTTACGAAGCGCGAATCCCCCAACAGCCACCCGTCACGCCAGCCTCGCGGCCTTCTTGCAGGTATCCACCCTGTGCGGGAAGCCTTGCGCGCCGGACGTGCGCTCGACCGCATACTGATCGCTCGGGGAGCCGGCGGCCCGCGCCTTCAGGAGATCATCGATCTTGCCCGCGAACGTTCTGTGTCCGTGCGCTTTGAGCCGCGCGAGGCACTCGATCGCGCTTCCAATGGCGCCGTACACCAAGGCGTCGTGGCCTTCGGAGCCGCCGAGCGCTATGCCAAGCTCGACGACGTGCTTTCGGGCGCCGAAGCCCAATTGCTCGTGGTGCTCGACGGTGTCGAGGACCCGCACAACCTGGGAGCTATCGTCCGAACTGCCCATGCCGCGGGCGCATCCGCCATTCTGATTCCCGATCGCCGCGCCGCGGGACTCACCGAGGTCGTCGCCAAAGCGGCCGCCGGGGCGCTTGAGCATCTGCCGGTGGTTCGCATAGGGAACGTCAGCCAGACTCTCGAAACCCTCAAGAAACGCGGCTTCTGGATTTACGGGTTGGACCAGCGCGGCTCCCAACTATATAGCGAAACTGATTTCGCTAAGCCCACTGTGCTCGTCTTAGGCGGCGAGGGACAGGGCCTGCACCAACTGATCAAGAAACACTGCGATGTGCTGGTGCGCATCCCCATGGCCGGCGCCATCTCGTCGCTTAACGTCTCTGTCGCCGCCGGCATTGTGCTGTTTGAATGGCAGCGCGTGCATTCGGCCGCCTCCAGCCACGCTTGAGGTTGACCGTTGAGATTGAGACCGGGTAGCCACCTGCTGTCACTTGTGGTAATATGAGGTTTCCCCTCCGACGAGGTTTCGAGTGGACCGTTTTACCCGCAAAGAACTGAAAAGCGACCGCTTCGCGCTGGAAGTGCAGCATAGCATCCAAGTTGTCTCCGACCATCGCCAGCAGCTGACCCGCTGGGGAACCGTCGCCGGCGTAGTGGCCATCCTGGTGATCGCCGTCGTCCTCTATCGTAATCACCAGCACACGGTCCGGCAAGAGGCGTTGCACAACGCCGAGCAACTTCAGAACGCCACCATCGGCCCCCAGGTGAATGAATTCGCCGTCAGCTTTCCGACGCAAGCAGATCGCGACAAAGCCGTTAACAAGGCTTTCACCGAACTGGCGGCAAAATACCCCGGAACCGACGAAGGACTGATCGCGGAATTCTTTCTGGGAACGAACGCTGCCGATCAGGGAAAATTGAGCGAGGCCGACAAACGCCTGAAAGAAGTGGCGGATTCGAGCACTCCTTACGCCGCGCTGGCTAGAGTCTCGCTCGCGCAAGTATATGCCGCGGAAGGTAAACTGGCCGACGGGGAGAAACTCCTGCAGCCCTTAATCGACCATCCCACTCCTCTCGTTTCCAAGGAAGCCGCCACTATCGTGCTGGCCGAGTTGATTCAATCCAAAGATCCGCAGCGCGCGCGCAAGCTGCTGGAACCGTTGCGAAGCAACCCGCGAAGCAGTGTCAGCCGGGCAGCGATCAGCGCACTTTCCGACATGTCCCAGAAGTGAACTCGCTCGCCCGCCTGCGCTTCCGTGTCGACCGAAGCCGCGGCCGGCGCTACCCCGAGCTTCCGCACCCTTACCGTAACGAGTTTCAACGCGATCGCGACCGCATCATTCACTCGCGCGCCTTTCGCCGGCTGGAGAACAAAATGCAAGTCTTTCCGGCCGGCATTTCCGACCATTTCCGCAACCGGCTGACGCATACCATCGAAGTTTCGCAAATCGCGCACACGGTAGCTTCCGTGCTGGCCCTGGAGGAAGATCTGACGGAGGCGCTCTCGCTCGGCCACGACATCGGCCATCCGCCCTTCGCGCACGCCGGTGAGGAGGAGCTGGACCGGCAGATGCGGCGGTTCGGTGAGCGCTTCGATCACAATCTGCACGCGCTCCGAGTGGTGGAAACATTCGAGCATCGTTATGCACGCTTTGCAGGATTGAACCTGACCTTCGAGGTGCGGGAAGGGATCGTCAAACATTCGCGTGATTTTGAAAAAGGCGAGAACCCGGCGCTGGATGAATACCTTCCCGGGTTGCGGCCACCCCTCGAGGCCCAGCTCATCGACTTGGCCGATGAGATCGCCTACAACACAGCCGACCTGGATGACGCGTTTTCGGCGCATCTGTTCGCGATCAGCGACATTCGTACTGCCGTACCGGAGTTCGAGCGGCGATACCAGGAAGCGGAAGGCCATTTTCCGGCGGCGACTGAACGGGAGCTGTTTCAGGAAGTGGTGCGAGGCCTCGTCGATTGGCTGGTGTCGGGGCTCATCCAGGGTACTATGGACGCTGCCGTAGACGCCGAAGTCGCCAATTCAGACCAGGTTCGGGAGCATCCCAGGCGCCTGGCCTCGTTCACGCCGGCTGCTCAGGCCACCAATCGGCAGCTCAAGCAGTTTCTTCATCACGCCGTCTATTTCTCCGAGCCGATGGTGGAAGAGCGCCGCCGCTCAGCCGCGATGGTCGCCGAGCTGTTCGAACTCTACGCCGCCCATCCGGACAAATTGCCGGAAAATTACATCGAACCGCTTGAGCATTGGCCCGTTCACCGCGTGGTCTGCGATTACATCGCGGGAATGACGGATGGTTTTTTCCAGCGCACGTATCAGGAGACGTTGGGCGCGTAAGTTTAGGAAACAATTCATCTCCAGGCACGATCCATAGATTGGGATAACCTCGGGTGACAACCCGCAAAAAATACTGGCTGGCCGGAATTGGCGTCTTAATCGGCCTCGCGGTCGTCGGCGCGTTCGTTGCGGCGTCGATTATGGCGAAGCGCTTCGAGCCGATGATCCGCGAACAGGCCATCCGCTATCTGAGTGACCGGTTTCATAGCGAAGTTGAAATCGCGTCGCTGCACGTCAACCCTCCCAAAATGTCGATCTTCCAAATTCTGTTGCGGCACGGCCGGGGAGCGATGGTTGGGGTGGGAGGCGAAGGAGTTTCGATGCGCTTCGGGGGGAAGCGCGAGTTTCCACCCCTCTTCCAGATCAAGAAGCTATTCTTCATCGTGGATCTTGGCGTGCTAAATGAGTCTCGCAAGACCGTCGAATTCGTTTCGCTCGACGGGGTGGAAATCAATATTCCGCCCAAGGGAGAATTCCCGGACGTGGAAGTATCCGATGGCTGGGGCAAGGACAAATCGGGAAAACTGAACGTGCTCATCAAAGACGCACAGTTCAATGATGCGCTGCTGGTTATTCATCCCCGGAACAAAAGCAAGCAGCCGCTGCGATTCGCTATTGAACATCTTCGTCTTAAGTCGGCGGGGATCGATTCGGCCATGAAATATACCGCTGCCATGACCATTCCGAAACCACCGGGCACACTTCATAGCGAAGGAAGTTTTGGTCCGTGGATTGCATCCGAGCCTGGAGACACGCCGCTCGTTGGCGACTACAACTTCGACAAAGCCAACTTGGGTGTCTTTAACGCCATCGCAGGCACGCTGAATTCGACCGGCAAGTTCGAAGGGACCCTCAATACCGTTCGCGCGCGAGGTGAAGCCACCGTGCCGAATTTTCGCCTGAAAGCAGTCGGCAATGCCATCCCGCTCTCGACGCGCTTTGAAGTTCTCGTGGACGGAACCAACGGAAATACAATCCTACAGCCGGTAAGGGCGAAGCTGGGAAAAACGAGCTTCACAACTACCGGCACCGTCATCAAGCATGAGAATCAGGCGCTCCGCACCATCAGTCTCAAGGTATTGATGCCGCATGGAGACATACGCGATTTGCTTCGGCTGGCAACCAAAGGGCCGCCCTTCATGGAAGGCGAGATCAATTTGCGCTCGCGAATCGACATTCCACCCCTGACGGGCCCGGTCAAAGACAAGCTGCGGCTGGACGGGGATTTCGATATTACTGCCGCCAAGTTTCTGCGCTCCACCATCCAGGAACAGATCGATCAACTGAGCCGCCGCGGCCAAGGGCAGCCGAAAAATCAGGAGATTGAAGAGGTGGTTTCAAACATGAAAGGTTCATTCCGTTTGGAAGACCAGCTCATGACCTTCCGGTTTATGTCGTTCGACGTGCCCGGTGCGAATGTCGAAATCGGCGGAGACTACGATTTGGCCAAGGATAATATCGATTTCCATGGAGCGCTCAAACTGGACGCGAAGGTGTCGCAAACCATGACCGGCTGGAAACGATGGGTTCTCCGGCCTGCCGATCCCTTTTTTGCCAAGCATGGAGCGGGAACTTACCTGAAGATCAAAGTAGACGGGACCTCAAAGCAGCCGAGGTTCGGCATCGACCGCAAGCGCGGCGCCGGACCAGATTCGAAGACCGCTCAGAACACCAAGCTGGACTCCAAATAGACCGTTCCACGCCGATGCTACGATGGAAGTGACCGGTCCTTCCATCATGAAATGCAAGATCTGCAATGCGCGTAAGCCGCGCCGTTATTGTCCTGGCGTCGGCGCAGACATATGCTCGATTTGCTGTGGATCGGAGCGGGAAGTGACCGTGAATTGCCCGCTGGACTGTGTCTACCTGGTGGAAGCGCGGCAGCATGAGAAGCCTCCAGTTGCAATTGAGGGACAACAACTTCCCAACCAGGATGTCCGCATCACCGAGGAATTCCTGCGTGACCACGAGCCGCTGCTGATTTTCCTGGGGGCGAAGCTGCTCGAAGCGTCGCTCGAAACCGCCGGCACCGTGGATTCCGACGTCCAGGAAGCGCTCGAGTCGCTGATTCGCACCTATCGCACGCTCGAGAGCGGTCTCTATTACGAAACTCGCCCGAACAATCTGCTGGCCGCGAGCATTCACCAGAAAATTCAAGATGAGGTGCAGGATCTGCGCAAAGACCTGGGCGAAAAAGGATCCACGCCCATCCGCGACAACGAAATCCTGGGCATTCTCGTGTTTCTGGAGCGAGTCGGGCTGCATGAGAGAAATGGACGGCCGCGCGGCCGGGCGTTTGTCGACTATTTGCGCGGCTATTTCCCGCAGAAGCAGGCCGGCCCAGCGGATGCGTCCTCCCTGATCCAGGTATGACCGGTTTCATCGTATTTGCTCACGGCTCCCGCATTGAAAGCGCCAATCAGGCTGTCCGGGATATCGCCGCCCGAATGGCAGCTTCGCGCGGTGACGTGGTGGAAGCGGCATTCCTGGAATTGGGCGAGCCGGATCTGTCCGGAGCAACCGGGCGCCTGGTGGCTAGTGGCGCTTCGCGCATCATCGTCATCCCGTACTTTCTGACACTGGGTACGCATATGCAGCGCGATCTGCCGCGGCTGGCCCAGGATGCCGCTCGCCAAAATGGCGACATCGAGATTGAGGTCACTTCGCCGCTGGATGGACATCCCGGCCTGCTGGAGGCTTTGCTTGATCGCGCGAGTGAAGCGCTGGCGCCAAGGCACGAGCGCCCATGAAGGCCACGCTGGTCGAGTCGCGCGAGATTGCTCCTGAAGTGCGACACTTCGTGTTCGAAGCGCCGGGAGTGAAGCAGCTTCACTTCAAGCCGGGCCAATTCGTTTCCTTCAACGAAGTGCTCGGCGGTAAGAAGATCACGCGGGCTTATTCCATCGCGTCGCTACCGGCCGGCAACCACTTCGAGCTATGTCTGAATCTGGTGCAGGATGGCATTTTTTCACCGCACCTTTTTGAAATGAAGCCGGGCGATTCCGTGGAGATGACCGACCCACTCGGTTTCTTCGTGGTCCGTAATCCCGCCAAAGACGCTGTGTTTGTTGCCACCGGCACCGGGATTGCACCGTTCCGGTCGATGGCGCCTGATTATTTGAGCCATCCGCTGGCCAAGGAGCTGACGTTGATTTTCGGTGTGCGGCACGAACGAACCATTTATTACCGCGACGACTTCGAGGCGCTCGCCAAACGGCATCCCAACTTTCGTTTCCTGCCAACATTGAGCCGCCCGGAACCGTCCTGGAGCGGCCGGACGGGGCACGTTCAAATCCATCTGCTCGACGCGATCGGCGACCGGCGCGACCTGGATGTATACATCTGCGGGCTGAAAGCGATGGTGGATGACGTCCGAGCGATTCTCAAAGGGATGGGCTTCGACCGCAAACAGATCATTTTCGAAAAGTACGACTGATGAGCAGAGCACTGACACTGGCGGCGTTGATGGTCCTGTTGTTCGCAGGCACGGTCGCGGTGCTGGTGAACGTTCTGCCCGGGCCGCACAAGTCCACCGACTACCTGGTGATCGGCGCGGTGGCGACATTGCTGTGTCTGCTGGCATTGTTCGTGGTCTTGGTCAAGCTGCCGCAGAGGCGCAAGCCCGACTCGCAATGACCACCGCTCCCTAACGGTCACGGCTCCGTTAGCGTCTCCGAGCCGCGCGTTAGCAAACGATAGCTATCGCGCTACGCGCACTTCCACCGACTTGTATATTTCTTTGGTCTGTTCCAGATTCGCGAATTCGAGACCGGGGAGCTTGGCAGATGCGGTGCCCGCCGCGACGCCCCAGCGGACGCAATCGGCAAAATCCTTTTTCTTCGTGCTTGCCCAGACATAGGCCGCTGCCAGCGCGTCTCCGGCGCCGAGCGGGGACACGGCATCGATTCGCGGCGGCAGCACTTCCATCAGCTGATTCTCGTTGATCGCGACTACGCCGCGGCTGCCCAGCGATAGCAATACGGACTCTGCGCCCATGGCCTTGATTCGAGTCACAGCTTCGACGAAGTGCGCCCGCGTAATCAGAGCGCGGTTCAGTAGACGCTCCGCTTCCGGCTGGTTCGGTGTCACTACCGTTGGTCCCGCTTCCACTCCGTGCAGGAGCGCGTCGCCGTCGGTGTCGAGCAGCGTCTTCACCTTGCGCTCGCGCGCCCGCCGGATCAGCTTGGTGTAAAAATCGGAAGCAACGCCGGGCGGAATGCTGCCGCACAGCATCAGCCAGGATGCGCCGTCGAGCCGGCTGTCGACGGTCTTCTCGATGCTCTTCAACTCTTCCGGCGCGATCAGAGGGCCGGGCTCATTCATCTTCACCGCCAGTCCCTGCCGGTCAGTCACCGTGAAGTTGGTTCGAATCTCGCGACTTATGCGCACCAGCTTTACCGGAAAGCCCAACTTGGCCAGCAGCTTTTCGAACCGTTCCCCGTTGGCGCCTCCGGAGGTGGCAATTGCAAGCGTTTTGGCGCCGTAGCACTGGAGGACGCGAGAAGCATTGATGCCGCGGCCGCCCGCCGAATCGCTGCGCGAGAGAATATACGCGCGATCCTCAAACACCAGCCGGTCCACGAAGACATTGCGGTCGATAGAAGGATTGATGGTGAGGGTGATAATCAACTCCCAATGTTAACCTGAACTATTGCGGCGGCATTCCCAGTTCCTGGCGTATCTGGCGCTGGGCGCCGTGTGTTTTTTCTGGGGAACAACTTATCTAGCCATCCGGATGGCGCTGGAATCGGTTCCGCCGCTGATGCTGGTCAGCCTGCGATTCACGACTTCGGGAGCAGTTTTGCTCATCGTCGCGTTTTTTGTTAAAGCGCACTTTCCGTCGGGCAAAGAGCTTTTCTACACTGCGCTGTTCGGAGTGATCATCATCGGACTCGGGAATGGCTGCGTGGCTTTCGCCGAACTGTGGATTCCAAGTGGTCTTGCGGCGCTTTTTATCACTACCACACCTTTCTGGATGATCGGCATCGAGGCGCTGATCCCCGGCGGTGCGCGTTTGCATGGGCCTACCCTGGTGGGAATGCTGGTGGGATTCGCCGGCACGCTGCTTCTGGTGGCCCCCACCGCGATTCAACAGGGCCTCAGCGGCCCGATAGTGCAAGGGTTTCTATTGCTGCAGTTCGGTTGTTCCGGCTGGGCCTTTGGTTCGATCCTGCAGCGTCGCCACACAACCAAGGCCCACCCGGTGGTGAGCGGCGCGGTGCAGCAACTGGCGACCGGTCTGACGTTACTTGGCCCAGCGCTCCTCACGCGAACGCATCCGATCCCATGGACCGGCCGCAGCTTCGGAGCTGTGATTTACCTGATTACCTTTGGCTCGGTGATCGGTTACAGCGCCTACCTCTACGCGCTCGACCAGCTTCCAGTCTCGATCATTAGCATCTATAACTACATCAATCCGATTGTTGCGCTTTTCTTAGGCTGGCTGATTTATCGGGAGCCGGTGGGGATTCGCGAAGTCGCGGCCATGCTGGTCATTTTCCTGGGCGTGACGCTGGTGAAGCGCTCGGCTGGAGTCGTCCGGAAGGCCGCTGTCGAGAAGGCCGTCACGGGTTGACCAGCTGACCCATCCGCTCCAGACTCGCCTCAAATCTCTGCCTGTTAGTCAAGACAGGCGCGAATAAATCGCCGACTCGCTCGAAACGGTCCAGCACATTATGGATGTTGAACTGGTGCGGCTCGAGTCCCTTCCTCACTTCGGACCAATCGAGCGGCGTGGAAACGGCAGCGCCGGGATATGCGCGCGGCACGTACGGGGCGGCGATCGTCTTAGCGCTCGAGATCTGCAAGTAATCGAAATAGACCTTGGCCTTCTTGCGGCGAGATACAGCTCGCGGCGTAGTGAATAGCTCCGGATTCTGGCGAATGACCAGGATCGACAGGATCTCGGCGAAAGACCGCACCTGTTCGTAGCTGTAGACTGGCTCAAGCGGGATGTAGATGTGCATTCCGTCGCCGCCGGTGGTCTTGGGATAGCCGGCCAGCCCGATAGAATCGAGCGTCTTCTTCACCAATTGCGCAGCCTCCACGATCTTCTCGTAAGGGCAGCCCTCGGTGGGATCGAGATCGATCAGAGCGAAGTCTGGATTATCGAGCGAGCCAAGGCGGCTCATCCAGGGATTCTGATCGATGCATGCCAGGTTGGCGAGGTAAAGCAGGGTCGCGCAATCGTTGCAAATAATGTAGTGGATCTTGTCCTGATTGTGCTCGGAAAAAATCGGCTCCAGCCGAACCCAGTCGGGAACCTTGTCCTCGGCGTCCTTCTGGAAAAAGAAATCGTGGTCGATCCCATTGGGATAGCGTTTGAGGGACAGCGGACGATCGTGCAGATGAGGAATGATCAGGTTCGCGACGGCGTCGTAGTAATTGATTAGATCGCGCTTGGCTATGTCTTCGCCGGGATAGAAGATCTTGCTGAGGTTTGTGAATTTTAGCCGTTTGCCTTCGATATCCACGATCATTTCCGCGGGCGATTTCGGTGGAATCAGCGGGTCGCGTTTGATGAGCAGTGAAGTGGTTTCAGCCTCGGCGGCCTCCGCCGTCTCATCATCTTCGCCATCCTCGCCGGGGCTTTCTCGCACGCACTCTTTCGGATCTTTGTCCGGCCGAAGCCTCAGGAAAACAGGTGCGCGAAGCAAACCATCGGGCGTGACTTCTAAGAACTTGATCTCGGCCACCAGCTCTGGCTTTATCCAAGTGACATCGCGAAGGGCCTTCACCGGCCCCGCGAAGGGGCTCTTCTTGGTGATGAGCGGCTCGATCCGCGTGTAAATCTCCCGGAGTGACTTGTCGTTGAATCCGGTTCCGACTTGGCCGACGTGCACTAGCTTCCCGCGCTTGTAGCATCCCAAGACCAGCGAGCTGAAATAGTCGCGTTCGCCATGGGTGAAACCGCCGATCACGAAATCCTCTGTGGATACCACTTTGATTTTGAGCCACTCTGGGCTGCGCCGGCCTTCATACTTACTGCCCATTCGCTTGGCCAGGATGCCTTCCAGGCCGAGCTGGCGCGCAGCTTCGAGCATCGCGTCACCGGAGATCGTGAAATGATCCGAGACCCGGATGCGTTCGGTAGGCGTGACTATTTCCGCGAGCAAGCGCTTGCGTTCTTCGAGCGCCACGCCGCGCAGATCATAGCCATCCAGATAGAGCAGGTCGAACAAAAACAGCGTGACCGGAGCAGAGCGCGCGAGGTGTGCGATGCTGTTCGGATCCCCGACGGAGATACGAGGCTGGATCAGGTTGAAGCTCGACTTGCCTTTGTCGTCCACTACTGCGACTTCGCCGTCCAGCACCGCCGTCGAAGCCTTAACGAAGCGCGGCAGAACGCTGAGCTCGGGATATTGCTGCTCGCAGCGCTTCTGGCTGCGCGTGTAGATACAGAGCTGGCTATTCTCGACGAAGCATAGAGCGCGAACGCCATCCCATTTCACTTCATATAGCCATTTGTCGCCGGCGGGTGGCTTGTTCGCGATGGTGGCGAGCATCGGAGAAATGGAGCGTGGCATCGGCGATTTTACAGCGCCTTTTAACTCAGCGATGCGTTCGAGACCGGCCCCTTGGCTAACAACTGCCGGGAGATTCTCGGCGATCTCCTGCTGGCTGCGGGCCGTGAGCACGCTGCGGGCATAGTCCTCAATGTTCCAGCCCGGCCTCGCTTCAGCGTCTTTTTTCTTGATGAGCAGCCACTCATTGCCCTTGCCCCGGCCCCGCATCAGGACCAGGGCGAACTCGCCCCGCAGCTTTTCCCCATGCAGGCGGAACTTCAGATCGCCGCGCTCGATTTGTGCGCTTGCCGGTACGCCGTCGCCCAACAGCTCGTAGGTGCCGCGATCCCAGAGCATGACGCTGCCGCCGCCGTACTCGCCTTTCGGAATATTGCCCTCGAAACTGCCGTAGTCAATCGGATGGTCCTCCACGTGGACGGCCAGAGCTTTCGATAGCGGCTCCAGGCTCGGACCTTTGGGAACCGCCCAGGATTTGAGTGTGCCGTCTACTTCCAATCGAAAATCGTAATGCAGCCGCGTAGCATCGTGTCGCTGGACGCAAAAATAGTTTCCGCGCGACTCAGATGGTGTCGCGGGCTTGGGTTCGGGTGTCTTGTCGAAGGACCTTTTGCGCTCGTATTCCTTCAGCGACATTCACGCACTATGGTCCCATGGGCGGACACGAGGAATCCAACGGGGCACGTGAGCGCAGAAGGTTTTGTACTCATTGCCAAAGGTTGCTCCCAGCTTCGGCTCCTCGTATCCGATGACAAACAAGTGAGTGCACAGCCATAGGAACGTCGCGTACCCAAGAAGATGAAGGCTGCCAAATAATAACGCCTGGCCCGTGACTACCAGTAGCAGTGCGACGTACATCGGGTTCCGCACGTAACGATAGAGGCCTCGGACGACCAGGTGGCGCGTGGGGAAGACCGGCGCCGGAGTCCCCAGGCCCTGAATCGCGAAACGGGCAAAAGAATCTAAGAGCACCGCAACACCCACGAGGATGAGGAGACCGCCAACCACACGCAGCAGAGCAAAGTTCGCAAACGACGATTCTATTTGCCAGCGAGTGATCCACCAAGGAATCCAACCCACCACCGTCACAGGGGCGACCAGCAAAAAGATCACGGATCCGACGATGGCAAGTATTTTTCGCTGTTGGTCTTTCACCGTACCTGGTTTCACATTACACTGAGAGGTTTGTCAACCTAAGGAGGTCCCGAATGGGGGAAGACCGGTTCTATTGGATGGGCGATGATTTTGGCGACGGCGGAGACGGTGGTGATTTTGGCGACGATGGCGGCAATGGTGACGATGGAGACGACGGATACGGCGACGACCAGGACGATCAGGACGGCGATGACCAGGACAATCAGGATGACGATCAGCCTGATGACGATGGGGGCGGCACAGGCGATGGCGGCAACGGAGACGACGATGATCAAAATCTGGATGATTATTTCGCCTCCGACGAAGACCTGCCGCCGGTGGATGACGACGTCTTCGGCAGCGCATCCGATTTTCCCAATGCCGACGCCAGCGACTTCGAAGATGACCTGGGCGACTGGACGCCGGCCGATTATGAGCAATCTGCACAGAACCTCTTCGGCGACCACGAATTCTTCGGTGACACGCTGATCCAGCAGAAGACCGACGAGGGATTTCAGCCTTATCAGGACGAGCACTTTAACAGCGCCTTCGACCAGATCGCGCCCGGCACCTCAGAAACCGTGCATTTGTTCGAGCGCGAGGGCCACCTGTTCGCCTTCGGGCTGGTCTCGCAGGCTGTACTCGAGATGCTGATGGCGCGCTATAGCGGCATCGATCTCAGCGGTCTGGAAGTGGGCGTGCCGCCGAAGGGTGACCCAGTGCCAACCCAGCCGCTGCCGCCCGCCTTCGCGAATGTCGCCGAGAAAGACGCAGTGGATTTGCGGAAATATTGCACACCGATCGGCGATCAAGGCCAGACCGGCCGTTGTTCGGCATTCGCGTGGACCCACGCGACTGAGATGTCGCGCAATATTCTGCAGGAAGATTCTCCGCGGCTGAGCCCGAACTTCACGATGCTCGAGTTTCAGCGCATGCAAGGCGACGCGCAGGATTACCAATATGCGTACTCGGGCGGCGACGGCACCATCAGCGGGTCCGATCCTGGTGGAGTCCTGGTAGAGCACGGAACCTGCCGCCAGGAATTGTGGCCGGATGACCGTCCCCAACCGATGACGCGCGAGCAGCAACTCGAAGCCGACGCCGAGCGTTATCGGTTAGAAGGCGTGCCGCTACCGATCGCACTGGACGACGTGCGCAAAGTGCTCAGCGCGGGTTGCCCCGTCCACGTGTCGATGAACACCGGCTCGGCGTTCTCAGATGTCGGCCGCGACGGAGTGTTCAACGCCGCTGAAGCACCTTGGGGACGCCATGGCCGGCACGCGATGTTGATCGTGGGTTATACGGGAAATTTTTTTATTCTGAAAAATTCGTGGGGAACGGACTGGGGCGACAAGGGATATGCGTATATTCCTAAGAATGTCCTTGCCGCCTCAGATCCGGAGTTTGTGGCCGTTCTGCTAAAGAGACCACAGCAATGAACTGTTAGCGAGCGCCCCAGTCATCGTGGTGCTCGCGAAATTGACGGAGCCGAGCTAAATCGTCATTTAAGATCGAACGATCCCGGTCAGAGAGCCGATTATCGCTGACCACGCGCTGCATGGCATTGACGACATCGTCGAGCACCCGCTCGTTATAGCGATGATCCGCCATCGCGCTCTGAAGTTCGTTCAACTCTTGCTTCGCTTTCTCGATTCGATACTGGTCGCCGCCGCCAGAGAACCAGGTTGTTTGGACATGGTTCAAATCGTCCCGTACCTTTTCGAACATACGCGCGCGCCATTGATCGCCGCGATAATAATCGTCCCGGTCCCGGTGGTAGCGATCATCGTCGCGGGGCGGCTGGGCCTGCATGCTAGCGCCTAGACTAAACAACATCAAACTTGTACCTGCAATAGTTCTTAATAGTAAATGCTTCACGTCGGTACCTCCTCGCCCTGTACGACGCCCTGGGAAGAACCCTTGCTTCATCCAGAATTATTATTTCCAGTTAAGAACGGTGACAGAAGTGTTAGCTGGTGGTTAACGCCAGCCGTTACGCGCCCGGAAATCGCGGAGTTGATACAGATCTTGCGCGAGGATATCGCGATCGCGATAAACAAGGTGGTTACTATCAACAACGTGTTGCAACGCTGAAATCGTGTCATTGAGCTCGTGCCGGTTGCCCGAGCGCCGGAACTCGCCAAGCTCTTCGCGCACCTTGTTAAATCTTCGGCGGTCGCCGCCGTTCCAATTGGAATTCCCCTCAGCGCGTTCGATATCGGAACGCAAGCGATTGAATAAATCTCCGGGATTGCGTTCGTCCCGGCCGTAGTAAGGGCCGCGGTCGCTGTAGCGGTTGGCGGGGGGAGGGCCCGGATAATACTGTGGTTGGGCGCTAGCGCCGACGGCCAACAGACCCGCGATTGCCAAACTTGGGAGATGTCTCATCGAAAAAGCTCCTCGGCCTTTTCGACGTATCGAAAGACCGGCGAAGATTCAGAGCGATGATTATTTGCGCTTAATCCGGCGCGCGAACGATTACTGCTTTTCGATCCTCATGCCGTAGAAGGATCGCCACACGAAGAAGATCGAGATCAGCAGGAAAACCGCCGCCAGTATATTCGTGAAAGTGGGCCCCTGGTCATGAGTGAGCGACACAGCCAGTTCCACCGCGAGCAGTCCGAACAAGGTGGTGAACTTGATGATCGGGTTTAACGCAACCGAGGAAGTATCCTTGAAAGGATCGCCCACCGTATCGCCGACCACTGTGGCGTCGTGCAAGGGCGTGCCCTTCTGTTTTAGTTCCGTTTCCACGATCTTCTTGGCATTGTCCCACGCGCCGCCCGCATTGGCCATGAAGATGGCCTGGTAAAGACCGAATAGCGCGATCGATATCAGATAGCCGATGAAGTAATAGGGCTCGACGAATGCGAATCCTAGGGTGGCGAAGAACACCGTCAGGAAGATGTTGAACATCCCCTTTTGCGCGTACTGCGTGCAGATCTCGACAACTTTCTTGCTGTCGGTGACGGAGGCCTTAGTAATGCCTTCCAGTTTGATGTTGGCCTTGATGAACTCCACTGCGCGATAAGCGCCGGTGGTCACTGCCTGCGTCGACGCGCCGGTAAACCAATAGATAATCGCGCCGCCGGTGATCAAACCCAGCAGGAATGGTGGATGCAGGATGGAAAGATTCGACAACAGTTCGGTCTTCAAACCATTGGTGAGCGCCACGATGATGGAGAAGATCATGGTGGTTGCGCCGACCACGGCGGTCCCGATCAGTACGGGCTTGGCGGTCGCCTTGAACGTATTACCCGCACCATCGTTCTCTTCGAGATTCTCCTTGCCCTTCTCGAAGTCAGGCGTGAACCCGAAATCCTTCTGGATCTCGCCCGCGATCCCCGGAATCTGCTCGATGGTTGAAAGCTCGAAGACCGACTGCGCATTGTCGGTCACAGGGCCGTAGGAATCGACCGCGATGGTGACCGGGCCCATGCCGAGGAAGCCGAAAGCCACCAGGCCGAATGCGAACACCGCCGGCGCGATCATCAAACTCCCAAAGCCTTGGTTGCTGATCAGGTAGGCGATCGCCATGAGGGCCATCATGGTCAATCCCAGCCAGTACGCGCTGAAGTTGCCGGCAACGAAACCAGAAAGGATGTTCAGCGAAGCGCCGCCTTCCGCCGAGGACTTCACCACTTCCCGGACGTGCCCCGAATTCATCGAGGTGAAGACTTTCACTAGCTCCGGAATAATCGCGCCGGCCAGCGTGCCGCATGTGATCACCGACGATAGCTTCCACCACAGCGTGGTATCGCCGCCAAGATCGGGAATGATCTGGCTGGATACGATGTAAGTGAAGATAATCGAAACAATCGAAGTCAGCCACACCAGCGAAGTCAGGGGTGCCTCGAAATTCATCTTGGCGACGTTAGCGTAGCGGCTCTTGGCGATCGCGCTGTTGATGAAATAAGACAAAGCCGAGGAGATAATCATCACCACGCGCATGACGAAGATCCAGACCAGAAGCTGGACCTGGACGATCTGGCTGTTCACAGCAAGCAGGATGAAAGTAATCAGGGCGACGCCGGTTACGCCGTAAGTCTCGAATCCGTCGGCGCTGGGTCCCACCGAATCGCCTGCGTTGTCGCCGGTGCAATCGGCGATCACGCCCGGGTTGCGCGCATCGTCTTCCTTGATCTTGAATACGATCTTCATCAGGTCAGCGCCGATGTCGGCGATTTTTGTGAAAATACCGCCTGCGACGCGCAGCGCAGCAGCGCCCAGCGACTCGCCGATCGCAAATCCGATGAAGCACGGCCCCGCGTAATCGCCCGGAATGAACAGCAGAATGAACAGCATGATCACCAGCTCAATGCTGATGAGCATCATGCCGATGCTCATGCCGGCCTTCAGCGGAATCTCGTTGCAGGGATATGCCTTGCCTGTCAGGCTCGCGAAGGCAGTCCGCGAGTTGGCGAAGGTGTTAACGCGGATGCCAAACCAAGCGACGCCGTAGCTTCCGGCGATGCCAACCAGGCTAAACCCGAGGATGATGGGCAGCGTCACGCCCACCGATTTGCCAGGCACCGGCGCCAGCCAGCCGAAATACGCAGCGATGATCACCGCGATGAACACCCAGAGAAGCAGAAGAAACTTGCCTTGCGTAATCAGGTAGGTCTTGCAGGTCTCATAGATCAGTTCCGAGATCTCGAGCATCGAGCGGTGCACCGATAGGTTGCGGAGCTGCGTGTAGGTGACGAGTCCAAACAGCAGACCGAGCGCGCAGACCGCCAAGCCCCACATCAGCAGCGACCGGCCGTTTGTGCCGCCCAGAAAGGTGGCCTGGGAGAGATCGGGAATCACCAATTGAGCTTCGCCGCCCGCGGTGCTGGAGGCCTGCGCAAAGGCGGGCGAAGGCACGCTCATGAGCATTACAGCCGCGACGAGAAGCGGCAAAATCAAACATGCGGCGCGCCGGCACGAGGGCACGCGAACGATCGGCATTCGATCCAATCCTCCTGAGATTAAAGGAGATCCCCCCGGTGGGGGGACCCAAGGACGAGTATTACAGCAGCCTGAATACCTTCGATCACGATAGCGCACTAGGAGGTTATCCGCAAGTCTTGAGACAGGTGCTGGAGGATCAGTCATAGGGAATTTGGCGCACCCTGGGGGCGCTACGGTGGGGCGAACAGGTGATTTGAAAAAACGAAGCCAGCGATGGGGACGCTGGGGGCGAGACTAGTTTTCCGACGGTTTCTCGACGTTGTCGATGACCACCAGTTCCGTCGGCCCTTTGCCGGATTCCAGCTTGAGCCCAAGCTGTTCCTGAATCGCGGTGAAGATGGAGGGTTGACCACCCGCATCGGCAGGCGTGCCATCCGGCGCTGCCGACATACCTGAGGTCCATCTCAGTTTGTAGTCGTAGCTTCCTGTGAGCCCTGTCCTATCCAACACCGGCCGTCCGATCCCGGCGCTGGAAAGGTGGATGGCCAATTGTTCCATGCTCCCTCTTGAGACCGTAATCTCCGTGAGAGGGCCCCCCGAGCTTAGAGAGAATGAACTTTGGGAACCCGTAGCGCTCTCCTTCAGCTTCGGCCCACCTTTTCCAATTACAAGCATGTAAACCAGCATCTCTCTGGTCTCCCGGTGAACCCGCAACCGAAATCGGTCGGCCAGCAATGCCTGAAGCATCAGCCTGACTTGAGCCTTCGCCGGAGTCCCTTCACCTTCCGCTTTGGCAGCGATGTCATACCGGTCGGAGTCCATCCACTTTGGGCCTCCAATGATCTGGTACGGCTCTAATTCGTACGCGTCCATGAGGGGTCCGATCAAACCGTAAGCCGTGATGGTAACTTTCGGTCCCGAAATAGAAACGCCACGACTGTTACCGGGGTCACATGCGGCCTGATCGACGCCACCTCAAAAGATGGCGCCGCCGAAGCCTGAGATTGGGCCAAGCTCTGGGGCGGGTTCATTAGGCCGCTCACGGCCACGACTCCCACAGCGACCAGTCGTAAGTTTCGCACGAAATCGAACTTGTGTGCGATCGGAGTCGCTATGAAATCATGCATCCGCTGCTCTTTTGTGCATTATCTCAATTAGCTTCCGTTTCGATAGGGTGCGCCACCGGAAATGTACCTACGGCAATGGCTTGCCACGTCCTAACAGTAAAATGGAATTAAGATGAAACTGGCCGCCTATATCTGTGTGTTCGCCTGCCTGGTTTGGAGCCAACAGCCTAGCGCCAGAGTGGACCGTGTCGGCGCGACCGGCTTTTTGCAACTCGAAGCGGACAGCTTCCGCACCTTGCCCCCGCAACAGCGGGCTCTAGCTTATTGGCTCACTGAAGTGTCCATCGCGATCAATCCGATTATCTACGACCAGATGTCGCGCTTCGGCTTGCGGCAAAAGGCGATCCTCGAAATGATCGTGGCTCATCCGGATGGAGTGAATCGAGCGAGTTTCGACAAGATCCTGGCGTTCACGAAATTGTTTTGGGGCAACCACGGCAATCACAATGAAACCACTGCGCAGAAATTCCTGCCGGAATTCACGTTCGAGGAGTTGAGAGACGCGGGACTGGCCGCCATTCATCATGGAGCGCGCGGGTTCACCGAGGCCGCGTTCTCGAAAGAAATCGACGAGCTGAAGCCTTCGTTATTCGATCCCAACTTCGAGCCGCTGATCACTGCCAAGAGCCCGCGCGGCGGTCTCGACATTCTGCAAGCCAGCGCGAATAATTTCTATTTCGGCGTTACCTTAGCTGACCTGAAGGGATTCACCGAACACTACCCGCTGAATTCGCGATTGGCCAAGATCAATGGCCACTTGGTGGAGCAGGTCTATCGCGCGGGGACGCCGGATCATCACATACCGCCGGGTCTCTACGCCGAGTATCTGTCGAAGGCGAATTCTTATTTCGAGAAAGCGGCGGAGGTGGCCGAGCCCGCGCAAGCACAGGTGATCCGCGACCTGATCCGCTATTACCAGACGGGCGATCCAAAGGACTGGATACATTTCGACATCGATTGGGTGCAGAACAACGCCCCAGTCGATTTCGCCAACGGTTTCATCGAGGTTTATCGCGACCCGCGCGGGGCCAAGGGCACCTCGCAGAGCTTTGTTACCGTGACCGACCAGCGCGTCAACTCGCTCATGGTGAAGATCGCGGAAAACGCGCAGTACTTCGAAGATCGCGCGCCGTGGAAGGCGGAGTATAAGAAGCAGGGCGTGAAGCCGCCGCTGGCTAAAGCGGTGGAGGCGGTCATCGAGACCGGTGACTTTCACGTCACCACGGTGGGGGACAATCTTCCTAACGAAGATGAGGTCCACGAAAAGTATGGCAGCAAGAGCTTCTTGTTTACGGGCAGTTCGCGAGCCATTTCGCACGCCAGCGGGAACGGCATGCTGGATGAGTTTGCTGCCTCGAAGGACGAGATCGAGATATGCAAGAAGTATGGCGACGAAGCGGACGATCTCCTGACGGGACTGCACGAGATCATCGGCCACGGTTCCGGGAAGTTGAGCCCGAAGCTCACGCACGAGCCGACTTTCTATCTGAAAGAATATTTTTCGACGCTCGAAGAGGCGCGGGCAGACCTGATGGCGTTATGGAATGTCTGGGATCCAAAGCTGCGCGAGCTGGGGCTGATTTCGAATCCCAACGTGGCCAAAGCGATGTATTATTCGTCGGTGCGCGTGGTGCTCACACAGCTCCGCAGGATTCCCAAGGGCGACACCATCGAAGAAGATCATGAGCGCGACCGCCAGCTCATCGTGAATTACATTCGGGATAAAACCGGCGCCATCGCCGAGGAAAAGCGCAACGGCAAGACTTATTTGGTGATTCGCGACTTTCAAAAGATGCGGCAAGGCGTTGGCCAATTGCTGGCCGAACTGATGCGCATCAAGGCAGAGGGAGATTACGCCGCGATCAAGGCTTTGGTGGACAAATATGCCGTGCACTTCGATCCGGCGCTGCGCGACGAGGTGGTGGAGCGCTACAAGAAGCTCGATATCCCAACTTATTGGACGGGCATCAATCCGGAGCTGAACGCCACTTTCGATGCAAGGAAGAACGTGTCGAAAGTGGAGATTTCGTATCCGAGAGATTACGTGAAGCAGCAGCTCGGGTATAGCAAGATGTACCAAAACCCGACCGCTCCCTGACGGTCACGGCTTGGTCAGACGGTCACGGCTCAGTCAGATCGGAGCGCTTGCATGACATCGACGCGTGCAGCACGGACAGCCGGCAGCAATGAAGCGATGACGGCGGCGGCCAGCAGCACAATCGCGGAGCCTACCACCGGTGCGGCTCCCGGCATCCGTACAGCAGTGAAATAGCTGCCCGCCAGACGCGCCAGCGCGAATCCGCAAGCCGCACCCGCAAGGACGCCCGCTACAGCCATCACGGCGCCTTGGGCGAGAACTCCCGTCACCAGATGCCGAGGCTGGGATCCAATCGCCAGCCGAATGCCAAACTCGCGCGTCCGTCCGCTGACCGAGAACGCCAGCACACCCGCAACACCGACTACCGCGATCGCCAGCGCAACGGCCGCGAAGCCGCCGAACACCAGCGCGTTCAGCCGGTCCGGCGTGAGCACCTCCGCGCGGATGTCTTCGAGCGTCGCCGCACGCTCCACCGGCTGGTCCACGGCCATGCCCCGGATAATGCGCGTAATTGGCGTCACCAACGCGTACGGGTCCGCGTGCGTATGAACGAAGAGCCGGCCGCCGCCTATTTCCTGGTCGAGGGGATGATAGATGCTAAGCGCCGGGCCCGGCACAACATTTTCGTCATCCACATCGGCCGCCACACCGACGATGCGACGGGGTGCCGGACTTACGTCGATGAACTTCATCACCGGATCGGTCCACATCACGTTGTGGTTGACTGCGTCCTGATTTGGGAACATCAGCTGAGCCAGGCTCTGACTCACGATGACCACCGGCTGGCTGGTTCGGCGATCAGCATCGTTGAAATCGCGTCCGGCGATAATCGGGACGCCGAGCGCCGCGAAAAATCCGGGCGATACAGTGCGGAAGCGGCCCCGAGGAGCTTCTTCGCCTGGAGCCCGGACGTGGCCATCGACAGAGAATTCGAAGCCGGGACCGAAGGCGCCCGCGTCACGCCACGGAACGATGGTGCCGACGGCGACGCGATCCACGCCCGGAAGCTCGGTAATGCGCCGAATCGTTTCCTTGTAGAAATTGACGATCTGATCGGGCGTTCGTCCGTACTCTATCACGGGGACGTTTATCGCGAGCACGTGGTGGACGTCGAAGCCGGTGCGGACTGCCTGCAGTGAAAGCAGCGTCTCGATCAGCATGCTAGCGCCCGCCAGCAGCACGAAGGACGCGGCGATCTGTGTCACGGCGAAGACGCGGAGCCGGCGGTTTGTACTGCCGGTGATCCGGAAGCTGCTGCTCGACAAACCTGGGCCATGCGAGGTGTCCGCCGACGGTAGGCGCGGGACAAATGCCAGAAGCACTGCCGCAATGATTGCCAGCAATGCGCCGACCCAGAGCATGCTGGAGTCAACCGTCAGATCGAGCGCCCGGACCGAGAAGCGGGACGCATAGCGAGCGAGAATGGCCACCATCGGCCGCGCACTCAGCACTCCAAGCGTCGCGCCGACGCCGCAGAGCAGAAGGCTTTCGGCCAACAGCGTTCGACGCAACGCGCTGGTGCTTGCGCCCAATGCCGCACGGATGGCCAGCTCGCCTTCGCGCCGAACGGTTCGCGCAAGAATCAGGTTGGCGACGTTGGAGCAAGCGATGACAAAGACTAGCCCCGACGCCGCCAGCAACACCAGCAGAACCGTCCTTGCGCGCGAGGTGATCTGATCGCGTAAGCGAACAGCCTCGACGCGGAAGTCCGCTTTCGGCGAATACGCTTCGGGATGCGCTTTGACCATGGCGCCGTGGACTACGCGAAGTTCGGCGCGCGCCGCCTCGAGATCCGCGCCGGGCGCGAGCCGTCCGAACAGCTCCGTCATTCGATGGACCCGTCCGGTCACCATCGTCGCCGATAGGTGATGCGGGCTAGTAACCACGTTAGCGATAATTTCGGTTTCGGCCGGATAGGGAACCGACGGTTCCAGCACGCCGACGATAGTAGCCGAGCGCGTGCCGAGCCGGATACTCTTGCCGAGCACGGACGGATCGCTCTTGAGCCCGGTCGTCCAGAATCGATAAGTCAGCACGGCCGCGCCGGCGGCATTCGGACCGTCGTCACGTGCGTCGAGCAGGCGGCCAAGCACTGGGTGCAGCCCCATTACCTCGAAATACGATCCGCCGACGACTCCCGCGCGCACCTCTCGCGGCTCGCCCAAGCCGACCATGGTGAAGCCGATGGTGGAGAAGTCGCCGAACTCGCTAAGGGTTTTGACGCGGTCGCGCAGATCGTGAATCTCCGGCACGGAGAACGTGGCGTTCTCGATGCCAATGCCGCGCGCGGTCTGGCGGATGTAGATCAGCCGGTCTTCGTCGCGATTGACGAGCGGCCGCAGCAGAACACCACGGACCAAGCTAAAGATCGCAGCGTTGGCTCCGATGCCGAGCGCCAGGGTAAGCACCACGGTGACCGCCAGCCCTTTGGTGCGTGAGAGCGAGCGGGCCGCGAATTTCAGGTCGTGCAAGAAGGTCAGGATGGAATCAATCATGGGGATTGTCTCATTAGCGGGTTTCAACCCGCTAACTATTTGACCGCAAATTGGGGAAGAGCGGAAGGCCGGGAGTTGCTCAAATAACTCCAGGTCAGCAGCCTGTCGCGTGCGCTCGGATCGTGGAAGGGCTTCCCGATCGGTCCAGTCCAGTATGTCCCCACAAGAAGCTCGGCGCCGTCCGACAAACGGCGCCGTCCAACAACAAGGGAGACATCGGCGCGGCTTCATCGCCCCGGCGGTCGGCAACCGCCCGGATCCAAGTTATGCGGTCGCGAACAGGTGAAGTACCGCCGGGGCTAGTTTCACGTGTTCCTCTATTGCGCGAGCCGCTAATCACCGTGGCGCGACGAACCCGCCTCCGAATCGCCCGTAGCGCAGCCGCTGAAGGCGCTTGCGAACATCTTCGGACAAAACCATCGGACTGGACGTGCCTTGTGAATCGGCCGAGATGCTCTCGCCGGCGACTTCGCCATTGACGGGGGTCGCCAGATAGCCGTGCATATTGCCGGTGCTATCAACGGCGATGCCAATGATCTGCCCCTGGGAATTGATAGAACATCCAGTGATCAGAGCTAGCGACGAGCCGGCAGGAATGAGGGTGTTCAGGTCGGTCATCACCCCGTTCCGCCAGAAAAATGCGCGTGGGTTAAACTTTGCGTCCAGCGACACGCCAACCACATCGCCTGCGTCGTTAATGCCGATAGCAGCGCTATTGGCGTCGCCGGGAAGTGTGCCGAGGTCCTGCATACCCGTACCCTCGTTCCACAGGAAGCCATGAAAGTTTGTGTCCCCGGCCAGGTCCGAATTACCAACCACCTGACCTTTGTTATTGAGGTATATAGCTTCAATTCCGTCGCCGTGTCCTGTCCCGCCGAGGGTGCCGAGGTCGGTCACCGTACCTGCTCGCCAAAGCAAGGCGTGAAGAGGCGAAAGATTGTCCAAGCTAATCGTGTTGAAGGTTGTGCAATCGCCCGACGCGCCAACCGCCTGGCCGCTGTCGTTGATCGCGAAGGCGATTCCGTCCGGGTCGCCGGCGACGGTAGGGAGTTGCTGGATCTGGCCATTTTCCCAAAGGACAGGCTCAAACTGCAGTTTTTGGGCGCCGGTGGTGGGGCAGGTCGAGTCCGTTGTTGCGTTCTCCGCCATCCCGGCCATTTGGCCTCCATTGTTGATCATGTTAACGGCGCCGTTGTTGCCCCCCAGCATGGGGAGCGGAGTCATCACCCCGGTTTGCCACAGGAACGGTACACAGGTGGTACCTTTGGCGGGAAGCCCTAGCGCCTTGAAGCCGCAAAAGTCTTCGCCATTCGGATCTGAAGTGGACGTTTCTGCTTGGCCCACCGCCTGGCCGCTTACGTTAATGGCAAACGCTATGCTGTTCTGTCCACCCAATGCCGGGGGGCCAAAATCCCCCCTCCAGACGTCGTACCAGAGGACAGCATGCTCTGTGCCGTCAGGAAAACCTGCGGAGCCAATTACCAGACCGTTATTAGTTATCAAGAACGGCTGGCCAGGCGCTCCGCCTACGGCACCGAGGTCCCTAACTGTGAAACGCGGTGGCTGTGCGAACGCAAACGCGCCGAGCCAGGTAAACGTAACAATCGAACTCAGGATTGATTTCATATGTCCCTCCATTCAGGTAGGCGCAGAATGGGACGCGAAACTATCACGCATGGGTAAATTTGAGGGCGCGGCGGTATAATTCAGCCCATAAGCGATGGCGAGGGCGACACAACCCGGTGAGCCGGCTGTGGAGGATGTGAGTACACTCCTCCGTGCCTGGAGCGACGGAGACCGGAACGCACTCGAACGGCTGACCCCCATCGTCTATGACGAGCTACACCGCCTCGCACGGCGCTACATGAAACGCGAGCGTCCGGGTCATAGCCTGCAGACCACGGCTTTGGTGAATGAGGCCTACATGCGCCTGGTGGATTATAAGCGCATGCAGTGGCAGAATCGCGCCCATTTTTTCGCGGTTTCGGCCCAGTTGATGCGGCGTATTCTGGTTGAACATGCCCGGCGGCATAACGTGAAACGCGGGGATGGCGTGCCGCATGTCCCCTTGGAAGAGGCGTCCATGGTGGGTGTCGGCCGGGCCCGTGACCTGGTGATGCTCGATGAGGCGATGAACGCGCTGGCGCGGCTCGATCCACGCAAAGTGCACGTGGTCGAAATGCGCTTCTTTGGCGGACTTAGCGTGGAAGAGACAGCCGAAGTGCTCAAAGTCTCACCCGTCACCGTGATGCGCGATTGGAGCACCGCCAAGGCCTGGCTCTATCGCGAAATAACCGGGGGCGCGAGTTGACCGGCGGACCAGGCGATGGATTCTCAACGGTGGAAACAGGTCGATAGCTTGTTGCAGGCAGTGCTGGAACGTCCGCCCGAAGAGCGCGATGAGTTTCTGCGGGACGCATCCGCGGGCGACGAGGCACTGGAGCTGGAAGTCCGGTCGCTGCTGGCCTCGCAGCAGGAGGCAGGAAGCTTCCTGGAGAGCCCGGCCATAGAAGTGGCCGCGTGGGCGCTCGGCGGCCGGCAGGAGAGCCCGGAGCTGCAAACGCAAGCAGGGAGCGATTTCCCGATCGGCCGGACCGTCTCTCACTACCGCCTGGCCGGAAAACTGGGCGGCGGCGGGATGGGCGTGGTCTACAAGGCCGAGGACCTCGAGCTTGGCCGCTTTGTGGCCCTGAAATTCCTGCCCGAAGAATTGGCCCGAGATGCGCAGGCATTGGAACGCCTCCGCCGCGAAGCGCGGGCGGCTTCGTCTCTCAATCACGCCAACATCTGCACTATATACGAGATCGGAAAAACCGACGAACGGTCCTTCATTGTTATGGAGTTCTTGGATGGAACCACCCTGAAGCATCGCATCATTTCTTCGGCCGGGGGGCGCTCGCTGCAAATCGAAGCCCAGGTTTCGTTAGCGATCGAAATCGCCGACGCTTTGGAGGCGGCTCACTCCGCGGGGATCATCCATCGCGATATCAAACCTGCGAACATATTCGTCACCAAACGCGGTCACGCGAAGGTTCTCGATTTTGGATTGGCGAAAATGGGTTCGGTCCATGACCCTCGCGCCGACGCTGCTGAAACCGCGCGGCCGACCGTCACCCTCGAAGAAGAACTGACCAATCCTGGGGGCGTGGTGGGGACGGTGTCGTACATGTCTCCGGAGCAGGTCCGCGCGAAAGTTTTGGACCCACGCACGGATTTATTCTCGTTTGGGGTGGTGCTCTATGAAATGGCTACCGGCAAGCTGCCATTTCGCGGTGCAAGTTCGACCATCATTTTCGATTCCATACTCAACCACGCTCCGACTCCTGCGGTGCGACTGAATCCCGACTTGCCTGCGGAATTGGAGCGCATCATCGACAAGTGCCTGGAAAAAGACCGCGACCTGCGCTACCAGCACGCTTCGGAAATTCGCGCCGACCTGCAGCGCCTGAAGCGGGATTCGGGCAAGGAAACGTCGACACCAGTATCGACGCAGCACACAAAAGCGAATGCCCCACAACGCTGGAAAGTGATTGTTCCCGCGGCGGCGGTGGCTGTGCTGGCGTTTTTCACGGCAGGTTACTACTATTTGCACCGCACACCAAAACTCACGGACAAGGACACCATTGTCCTCGCCGATTTCGCAAACACGACGGGCGATGCCGTATTTGACGGAACGCTGCGCCAGGGACTGTCCGTGGAGCTTCAACAATCGCCGTTCCTCAACCTGATTTCAGACCAGCAGGTCCAGCGGACGCTGGCTCTGATGGGACAGTCGAAGGATGCGCGGCTGACTCCTGAAATCGCGCAGCAAATCTGCGAGCGAACCTCAAGTGCGGCAGTCCTGGATGGCTCGATCGCGAGCCTGGGAAGCCAATATGTACTGGGCCTGCGCGCCAAGAACTGCAACACGGGAGACATTCTCGATCAGGAGCAGGTACAGGCGGCAAAGCGAGAGGACGTCCTCAACTCTCTCAGTCAGATCGCTCGGAAATTCAGAACCCGGGTTGGCGAATCATTGGCCACGGTGGAAAAGCACGCGACACCGCTCGCCGAGGCGACAACACCTTCACTTGAAGCCTTGAAAGCTTACAGCACGGCCGTGAAGGTGCAGTTATCCTCCGGGCATGCCTCGGCCATACCTTTCTTCAGGCGCGCCGTCGAAATTGATCCCCAATTCGCCATGGCGTATGCCCATCTGGGCCTCTCGTACAGCACCATTGGGGAGTCGGTGCTGTCAGCCGAGAGCACCGCCAAAGCCTGGCAATTGCGGGATCACACCAGTGACCGGGAGAAGTTCTTCATTGACTTTACCTACCATCGACAGGTGACGGGCAATTTGGAAAAGGCTTTCCAAACCCTCGAATTGTGGTTTCAGACCTATCCTCGTGGGGAGGAGCCGTCGGCTCAGGGCCTGTTGTTCGGACTCTCTGCTGTGGGGACCGGTCGCCTTGAAAGATCAATCCAAGAAGCGCAAAAAGCCATCGCCCTCAATATCGCCCTTGTCTTCGCATATCACAGTCTTGCTTCCAGTTATTTTTACCTGGACCGTTTCGGAGAGGCTGAGGACGCCCTTCAGCGGGCCTCCGAGCGCAAGCTGGAAATACCGGATTTCCTGGTTCTCCGATACAACATCGCCTTCTTAAAGGGCGACAAAGAGCAGATGAATCGGACGGTAGCTCTGGCCAAGGGCAAGCGTGAGGCGGAACACTGGATAGCGCATTCGGAGGCTCTGGTTCTGGCTCGTTCCGGTCAGCTACGGCTGGCCCGGGAGTTCTCGCGGCGGGCCCAAGATTTGGCCCGGCAAGAGGGACGGGGTGAAGCGGCGGCGACGTACCAGGCCGCGGCGGCAGTATGGGAAGCTTTTTACGGGAATGCCACGGAAGCGAAAAGGAACGCCACGGCGGCTCTCGCGGTTTCGAAGGGCCGGGATGTCGAATACGCTGCAGCTCTTGCGCTGGGCCTCGCGGGAGACTCCCCTCGATCACAAGGGCTCGCCGATGATCTCGAAAAGCGGTTCCCGGACGATACCATGGCCAAGTTTACCTACATACCGGTTGTTGGCGCGTTATCCATGCTACACCGTGGCGAGCCCCAAGACTCCATAGAGCGGCTGCAAATCGCTCTTCCGTACGAGTTGGCCGTGAACGGCCTCGACTTCAAGCTATATCTGGGAGGTCTGCACTCAGCTTATGTGCGCGGCGTGGCTCTAATGGGCACGCACCGGTATGCGGATGCGGCCGCCGAGTTTCAAAAGATCCTCAATCATCGCGGTATCGTAGGCGCAGACCCCATAGGTGCACTGGCACACCTGCAATTAGGTAGAACGTTCGCTTTGTCGGGAGATACGGCCAAGGCCAAGGCTGCCTACCAGGATTTCCTGACGCTCTGGAAGGATGCCGACGCCGACATTCCGATCCTCAAGCAAGCCAAGGCGGAATACGCCAAGCTGTAGTGAGCGACGAATGACAACCTTTGCGGGAGCGTTGGCCAAGAGGACCGCTGATGGACTCTGATCGGTGGAAACAGGTCGATAGCTTGCTGCAGGCAGTGCTGGAACGACCACCCGAAGAGCGCGATGAGTTTCTGCGGGACGCATCCGCCGGCGACGAGGCACTGGAACACGAAGTCCGGTCGCTGCTGGCCTCGCAGCAGGAGGCAGGAAGCTTCCTGGAGAGCCCGGCGATTGACATGGCCGCGCAGGCAATCGCTCTTCAGGAGAACAGAGACAGGCCCGCCACGGCCGGCCTCGTTACCGGCCAGACCATTTCCCATTACCGCATTGTCGAGAAATTGGGCGCTGGCGGAATGGGTGTGGTCTACAAGGCTGAGGACATCCGCCTGCACCGGTTCGTGGCTCTCAAGTTTCTACCGGATGAAGTCGCCCAAGACTCTCGGGCGCTCAGCCGTTTCCAGCGCGAGGCACGGGCCGCATCTGCTTTGAACCACGCCAATATTTGCACGATTCATGAAGTGGAAGAACATAACCACCGGCCGGTGATTGTAATGGAGTGGCTGGAAGGGGAGATTTTAAAGCAGAGAATCCGCCGGGGGCCAATTCCCACAGATGAACTTTTGGATTGGTGCATCGAGACATCCGATGCTTTGGAAGCTGCCCACGCAAAGGGAATCATCCACCGGGATATCAAGCCCGCGAATCTCTTCGTCACCAAGGGCGGTCACGCGAAGATTCTCGACTTTGGATTGGCGAGCATGGATTCCGTCCTCGATCATCGCGGAGGCGCGGCCGGAACTGCGGGACCGACCTACACCCTCGAAGAAGAACTGACCAGCCCTGGGGGCGTGGTGGGGACGGTGTCGTACATGTCGCCGGAGCAAGTCCGCGCTAAACCTTTGGATCCGCGCACGGATTTATTCTCGTTCGGCGTGGTGCTCTATGAAATGGCTACGGGCAAGCTGCCATTTCGCGGGGCAAGCTCGGCCATCATTTTCGATTCCATACTCAACCGCGCTCCGACGCCCGCGGTGCGACTGAATCCCGACCTGCCGGCGGAATTGGAGCGCATCATCGACAAGTGCCTCGAAAAAGATCGCGACCTGCGCTACCAGCACGCTTCGGAAATTCGCGCGGATCTCCAACGCCTGAAGCGGGATTCGGGTTCGGGGCGGGAAACGTCGACACGAGGGTCGACGCAGCACGTAAAAATGCCGGCGCCACAACGCTGGAAAGTTATCGTTCCCACAGCGGCGGTGGCGATGCTGGCGTTTTTCATGGCCGGTTACTTCTATCTCCACCGCACGCCCAAACTCACGGACAAGGACACGATTGTCCTGGCCGATTTTACAAACACGACGGGCGACCCGGTGTTTGACGGGACGCTGCGCCAAGGCCTGGCGGTACAACTGGAACAGTCGCCCTTCCTCCGCCTCGTCTCCGACCAGCGTATCCGGCAGACACTCGGTCTAATGGGTCAGCCGGCGGACGCACCGCTTACTTCTGAGCTCGGCCGAGAAATCTGCGAGCGAACTGCAAGCGCTGCCGTCCTGGATGGCTCGATTGCGCCCATCGGAAGCCAGTACGTGGTGGGGTTAAGCGCAAAGAACTGCAGCACCGGAGACGTCCTGGACGAGGAGCAGGTACAAGCTGCCAGAAAAGAAGACGTCCTGAATGCCCTGAGTCAAATTGCCAGCAAATTCAGAACCCGAGTCGGCGAATCGCTCGCCACCATCGAAAAGCACGATACTCCACTGGCCGAGGCTACGACGCCGTCACTCGAGGCCTTGAAAGATTACAGCTTGGCCAACAAAGTTCACTTCTCAGGCGGTTCCATCGCCTCTATGCGCCTTTACCAGCGCGCCATCGAGATCGACCCTAAATTTGCGATGGCCTACGCGAATCTGGGGAACACGTACGGTGAAATTGGAGAGTCTGATCTTTCGGCCGAAAGCACCACCAAAGCCTATCAACTACGGGATCGCGCGAGCGACCGGGAGCGTTTCTTTGTCACTGCGACTTACGATTTCCGGGTGACCGGGGATCTGGAAAGGATGCAACAGACCCTTGAGTCGTGGGTGCAAACTTATCCTCGCGATGCGAATCCCCACGGATTCTTATCGACTGTTTACCAAATCATCGGCAAATACGAAAAGTCAATCGAAGAAGCCAAGAAAGCGATTGAGGGCGATCCGGATTTTGTCTTCGGGTACAGCAATCTTGCCACCGATTATCAAAAGCTCGACCGCCTGAGGGAAGACGAGAGCACCCTGCAGCGAGCCTCCGAGCGCAAGCTGGATTTCCCTGACTTTGTGTTCATGCGATACGACATCGCTTTTTTAAAAGGTGACCAAGCGGGAATGGAACGGCAAGTGAATCTTGCGGAGGGAAAATCCAAAGCGGAGGACTTGATCTCCAACAAGGTAGCTTTTGCCATGGCATATTCCGGCCACTTGCAACAGGCCAGGAAGATGTCACGGCGTGCGTCGGACTTGGCTAAGCAGGCGAGTCAGCGGGAAAGTGCGGCTCTCTACGAAACCGCTGCAGCTTTGCGGGAGGCTTTTTTCGGAAATGCGCGTGAGGCCAGGCAGAGTGCAATGGCAGCGCTCGAGCTTTCCAGGGACCGGGAGGTCGAGTTTGGTGTTGCCTTTGCACTGGCTCTCTCGGGGGATTCTTCGGGGTCTCAAACACTCGCGAATGATCTGGAAAAGCGCTTCGGCGAAGATACTTCGGTCCGATTCAATTATTTGCCAGCGCTTCGCGCACTCCTCGCCATGAACCGTGGCGAGCCTTCCAAAGCCATCGAACTGCTACAAGTTGCCACTCCTTATGAGCTAGGTACGCCGCGCAGCAGCATCCATGGTTTCTTCGGGGCCCTCTATCCGATCTCTGCGCGTGGCCTGGCCTATCTCGCCGCACACCAAGGCACCGAGGCCGCAGGGGAGTTTCAGAAGATTCTCAGTCACCGCGGCATCGTTGTCAGCGACTTCATAGGCGCGCTGGCGCACTTGCAATTAGGCCGCGCATTCGTACTGTCGGGAGATAAGCCAAAGGCCAAGGTCGCCTATCAGGACTTCCTCACGCTCTGGAAAGATGCCGATCGGGACATTCCAATCCTCCAGCAAGCCCAGGCCGAATATGCGAAGCTGCAATAATTCATTTTTCAGGGCGAGCGACCTGCCCTCTTGCACTGGTACTGGCTGGACTGGTCGCGCCTGCCGCCGCCACCTGATACTCTGAAAACTAGCAGGAATGCGAATCCGTTCCCTCCAAGCCCACTTACTCTCTTATCCCTTGCCCGACCCGTTGAAGGTCACCTATCACGGCGGCGAGAAGACTATTGTCAAACGTGACGCGATGCTGATCCGCGCCGAGGCCGACGATGGACTAGTCGGTTATGGTCCGGCGCCGGCAACCCTGCAAGCCAAGGACGCTATCGATCGAGTGATCGCGCCCTTTCTCAGCGGGCGAACCCTGGCGGACGCCGACGCGCTGCGCGTGCAATTCCTGGAAGAAACCGGCCGCGACCCTGAACTTCAAAAGCTCTATTGCGCCGTCGAAATTGCGCTCTACGATCTGATCGGTAAAGAGCAAGGTCTGCCCGTCTCGGAATTGCTGGGAGGCCGGGTGCGCGATCGCATTCGGTTGTATGGGAGCGCCGGCATGCAGATGGCTCCGGAAAAGCATGCCGAGGAGGCGTTGGCTATTTCTCAGCTCGGATTTCGCGCCTACAAAATGCACTCCGGAATCGGGCCGGACAACGACATCGAGGTTATCCGCTTGATGCGCGACGCGGTCGGACCAGACTTCGATCTCATTGTGGACGCCCACACCTGGTGGCAGATCGGCGATCTGAATTACCTCGAAGCCACTATCGAAAAATTGGCTGAGCAGCTGGGCGAGTACAACATCGCTTGGCTGGAGGAGCCGCTTCCCCCCGACCACCACGAAGGCTACCGACGCCTGAAAGAACTAGATTTAGTCTCGCTGGCGAGTGGCGTACATGAGCCCGACGAACCAAGCTTTTTGGATCTCATCTTCGCCGGCGTCGACTATTTGCAGTTAGACCTGGTCTCGCAGGGCGGCTATGCCACGGCGCGCCGCATGGTGGGGGAAGTTTCGCGCGCGGGATTGAAGTTTGCATTCCACAGTTGGGGAACGGCGCTGGAGGTCATTGCTGCCGCGCATTTGGGCGTCTGCTGGCCGGATCAGGTGGTCGAATGGCTGGAGTATCCTTGCTATTCCACGCCATCGCGGGCCGGCATGTATCCCTTTCCACTGGCGGCGGAGGTATTGAAGGAGCCGCTACAACTCGATCACGGCGATCTCATCCTGCCGAAGGGTCCGGGACTGGGCGTTGAAGTAGATGAAGGTGTTATCGAGCGTTACCCGTGGATCGCCGGGCCTTGGTCTTTGGTTCGCACCGGTTCGAAGCCTCCAGGTGGAGTGGGTTCGCGAGGCGCCAATCGCCAGGCATCGTGATGGATGTAACCGGACTGCTCGCAAGCGCCGGTGCGACTGCGGTCTGCGCATCGGCTGGGGTCTTAGCCTATGCAGTCCGCGTTCCGTCTTCCTCCCTGCTGGCGCCCTCGGTGTATAAAGGCGCCGGCGCCCGGCCCGCGATTGCGCTCACCTTCGACGACGGACCGAGCGAGTCCACTCCCGAATTGCTGGAGATCCTGGCCCGGCACGGAGCGCCAGCCACTTTCTTTCAGTGCGGCGCCAACGTCCGCCGTCTGCCGCAGGTTTCGCGCGAGGTGGCCGCCCGAGGACACGAGATAGGGAATCACACCGATACGCATCCGAAGCTGTATTTTCAATCGGGCCACTTCATCCTCGGTGAACTGGCTCGAGCGCAAGAGACCATCGAGCAAACCACTGGACTGCGGCCGCGGCTGTTCCGCGCACCCTACGGCGCACGCTGGTTCGGATTGCGCCAGGCCCAGCAGCGACTCGGGCTACTGGGGGTGATGTGGACTACGCTCGCACTCGACTGGAAATGGCCCGAGCCCCGTGTAATTCAACGCCTTCTGAACGGATCGAGGAACGGAGCGATTTTTTGCCTGCACGATGGCCGGAGGCTCGAATCCAAGCCGGATGTCCGCACCACCCTGGGAGCCTTGCGCGCAGTTCTGCCAAAATTGATGGAGCAAGGTTTTCATTTCGAAAAGGTGACCGACATCCTATGTCCCACGCGGAACTAACCGAGCGCGTCAGAGGAATCATTGCCACGGCCCAGCATCTGCCCCAAGAGAAGGTCACGGCCGACAGCACCTTCGAAGAGCTCGGCATCGATTCGTTGGACGGGATCAACATTCTTTTCGCGGTGGAAAACGAGTTCAATATCAATATTCCGGACGACGCTGCGCAGAATATCCGATCGGTGCGCGATGTTGTGGATGGAATCGCCAAGTTACTGGAAAGTGGCCAGGGAGGCGAAACGGCCGTAAGGGCCTGACATGCAGCGTCGCGTAGTGGTGACCGGCGCCGGCGTCCTCTCTGCGCTGGGGCATAACTGTACTGAGTTTTGGCGGGGACTCATCGCCGGCCAGTCGGGCATCCGGCCACTTCAGGCTGTCGATCGCGGGCTGCTTCGATTTCAGAACGGCGCGGAAGTTCTGGGTTTCGATGCATCCAGACATTTCGAAGAAAAGGAAATCGGCCTGCTCGATCGTTTTGCGCAATTCGGCGTAGTGGCGGCGCGCGAGGCGATCGCCCAGGCCGGCATCGAATGGAATGACGAGCTGCGCGAAAACACCGCGATCATCACAGGCAGTTGCGTGGGCGGCCAAAACACCGAGGACGAGGGGTTCGTCAATCTTTATCGCCGTAATATTCCACGCGTGAATCCGTTGACCATCCCTCGCACCATGGAGAACGCGGCCGCGAGCCGGATTTCGCTCGAGACCGGCGTGGTTGGTCCCACCTACACCGTATCGACCGCTTGCTCATCGGCCAATCACGCCATCGGACAGGCGTTCTGGATGGTGCGCAGTGGTCTCGCCCGCATGGCCATAACCGGTGGAAGCGAGGCGGTGTTCAGTCTCGGCTTCTTGAAAGCCTGGGAGGCGATGCGCGTGGTCTCGCCCGATACCTGCCGTCCGTTTTCCAAAGACCGGCGCGGCCTGATTTTGGGCGAAGGGGGCGCCATGTTGGTACTGGAGCCGCTGGAAGTGGCGCGGGCTCGCGGCGCGAAAATCTATGGCGAGATCGCCGGCTTCGGAATGTCATCGGATGCTTACCACATCACCCAGCCTTCGCCCGATGGCGCGGCCCGAGCCATGCGAGCCGCTCTCTGCGATGCCGCGCTTCAGCCGGAAGACATCGGCTACATCAACGCGCACGGCACCGCGACGCAAGCCAACGATGCCACCGAGACGGCTGCGATTCGCAAGGTATTCGGTACGCATGCCGATCGACTGGCCGTCAGTTCCACCAAATCGATGCACGGTCATACGTTGGGTGCGGCGGGAGCAATCGAAGCGGTGGCCGCGTTGCTTTCTCTGTGCAATGGCGTCCTTCCGCCGACAGCGAACTTCACCGAGCCGGACCCGGCCTGCGATCTGGATGTGATCCCGAATCAAGCCCGCCAAATCCAGGTAGAGTGCGCCCTTTCGAACTCGTTCGCGTTCGGCGGACTGAACGCGGTGCTCGCCTTTCGGAAATGCTGACGTTGAACCAGAAACTAGAAACCAGAAACCAACCAGCTATCATGGTTCTTGGGTGAAATGGCCCCAGCAACCCCGGAAACTCGTCTACGCACTCGTGTTTTTGCTCTAGTCACAATCCTGGTCTCGCTGGCGGGCCTGGGATGGGCGCTGCACGGTGTAAGTTGGACCGAGCTAGGAGAAGAGATCCGCGAGTTGGACTGGCGCTGGATCGCTGTCGGCGCACTGGCCGACCTGGTGGTCTATGTGATTCAGGGCTGGCGCTGGAGCCTGTTGCTCCGGCCTCTCGGCCCCGTGTCGGTCTGGAGCGCGACGCGGGCGATCTTTGTCGGCCTCTTCGCCAATGAAGTGCTGCCCCTGCGGGGCGGCGAGGTGATCCGCTCGTTCCTAGTCACGCGCTGGAGCGAAATTCCGATTTCGGTGACGCTGGCTTCGGTGGTGATCGAGCGCATCTTCGATGGCCTGTTACTGATCGCCGGGCTGTTCTTCTCGTTCCGGTACCTACAGCACTTCCCTCTGAACCGTGGCCAGGCTCGCGCACTTGGTCTGCTGACCGATGGCGCTATTTTTCTCGGAATATTTATTCTGGTCTGTGGCGCGGTGCTGGCTGTCGCAATGTACTGGCGCGAACAGGCGCTCGAAGTCATCCTGGACTCGCGCATGTTCGGTTGGGCGCACGTCTTCATCGAGGATCTGCACCGCATCGGCCACTCGCGCTATCTTTACCTGTCCGCGCTGGTCAGCATTCCCCATCTACTGATGCAGGTCGTGCCGATTTACGCGGTAATGCAGGCTTACGGCCTGGACGAAGCTTCCTGGAAAGGCGCTGCCACCTTGATGATTCTCTTGCGGCTGGGCTCAGTGGCGCCGCAGGCTCCCGGCAATGTGGGTCTGTTCCAGGTCCTGTCCACCCTGGGTCTGACGCTGTTTGGCGTCCAGCAAGCCATGGCCCGGCGCTTCACGCTGATCCTGTGGGGCATGGTCACATTGCCCCTGCTGATCGTTGGTTTCTTCGCTCTGGTTGCCACCGGCGCCAAGATGGGCGAGATTCATCGCGAGGCGCGGGCCCACATGCGAGCGCGCCAGGACGAATTGGCCCGGCCCTAGTTGGAACGCAGGCAACCTCACAAACTCGCCCAAGAAATCCTCTAGCCGTCCGATAAGAGACTGGAGACGAACACGGAACCAGTTTCTTGAGACACGGCCAAGCTGAACCCACTCACGCAACAGATGATTTCTCTTAAACCTTACCTCTTTGGCGACAAGAGCAAGAATGGCGATGTAGAGTACCGGCGAATTATCGGTCTGTTCCTGCAAGGGATCGCTTTGCATGCCGTCGAAGGAGACCAGAGCGATTATTGCCCCTTTCGAGCGGACATCGAGGAACTTGCCAAGCAGATAACCCCCGATACGCCGATGTCCCAACTGCTGGTGGTGGTCGGAGGAGCCCTGCGAGCCATGGAGGAATATAATCGGCGAACCACTAAGGTGATCCATAGGCAGAACCACGAACTGCAGAATATGGTCTCGATGCTCACCCAAACGGTAATTACCATCGGGTCCAGTGGAGAAGCCTCGGTGAATAAGCTGCAGGATGTCGAAAAATCCATCGAGCACGCGTGCAGGCTGGACGACATGCAGCTTCTCAAGTTGCGCCTGGGAGACTGCCTGGAAGCCGTTCGGGAGGAGGCGCAGCGCCAGAAAACCGATGGTCAAAGCACTCTCGAAAGCCTGAAAAAGGAGCTGGAAGCTTCCCGGCAGCGCGTGGGATTCGTTGCGGCCCCCCCGGATCTGGATGCAGCCACCGGGCTGCCGAGCATGCAGGAAGCGATGAAGGCGATACAGGCCGCGGTGGCCTCTCCACATAACAAATTTCTGACGATTGCCCTAGTCAGCAGGGTGCCTGCGGTGAACGCGCGGTTCGGACCTTCCATCGGAGACCGGGTACTAACGACTTTCGTGGAACATTTTCGAAGGAATCTGGCGGCCAACGATCGACTATTCCGGTGGCATGGGCCCGCTGTGATCGCCCTGCTGGAACGAGAGGAACGCCTGGAAAAAGTGCGTATGGAAATTCGGCGCTTCATCGAGGTCAAGCTGGAAAAGACCATCGAGGTGGGCAACCGGACGATCCTGCTGCCGATTTCAGCCAGTTGGTCGATATTCCCCGTAGCTTCCCCGATGGAAGACCTGCTCAAGAGAATGGAAGCGTTCACCGCCGCGCAGGTCTCGCGGGATTAAGCGTAAGCTCTCTTCGAGGCGATCCGGTCGATAAATGGGTGGGTTCCGCCGGGCTGGCGGTGCCAGCATAGCGGTGCTTTAATTGTATTTATGGGAGTATAAGCGGGTGCTACACTGGCTCCAGGCTTAACCCTATGAGAATACTCATCGTTGAGGACGAGAAGCGTATTCAGGATTTCCTCTCGCGCGGCTTAGAAAGCGCCGGGTACGCCGTGGACGTCGCCGGCGACGGCAACACCGCTATGGAGCTGGTTCATGCCACCGAGTATGACCTCATTATTTTGGACCTGATGCTCCCTGACACCGACGGTCTCAGCGTCCTGCAGAAGATCCGCAATCGAAAGTCGAGCCCGCCGGTTCTCATCCTAAGCGCACGCGACGCTGTGGACGATCGCGTGAAAGGCCTGGAACTGGGCGCTGATGATTACCTCACCAAACCGTTCGCCTTTGTCGAGTTGCTGGCGCGTGTCCGCGCTCTTTTGCGGCGAGGCCAGCCCACGCCCGAGCGCTTGCAGGTAAGCGATCTGGTGCTGGATTGCATCCGCCGCAAAGTCACGCGTGGCAACGAGAACATCGAGCTGGCGCCCAAGGAATTCAGCATCCTCGAGTATTTGATGCGCAATCGCGGCCGGCCGCTGAGCCGCACCATGATCGTCGAACATGTCTGGGACATGGACTACGACGGCCTTACCAATATCGTCGACGTGTATATCCGTCACCTCCGCAGCAAGATTGACGACAAGTTTCCCGTCAAGATGATCCATACTGTTCGCGGGATCGGTTACATGTTGGATGCGCCGGAAAGGTCCGAAAAACCTGTCGAAAGGCAGGTCGAGCAATCGTCATGAGCGCTTTCGGAAAGGCTCTGCGATTCACGCGCGGGCTGCGCTTTCGCCTGGCCTTCAGCTACGTATTTTTCTTCACGATCCTGCTAGTGCTGCTGGGGATTGTTTTTCGGCAGACCTTGAGCGCGACCTTTCAAGCGCAGATGGCCAGCGTGTTGGACGAGGAATGGGGCGAGGCGAAGGGCTATCTTCGCACCGGCCCCACCGGCCCGGATTGGTTTCACGACTCGCAGGATCCGGACGAATCCTTCACCGTGGAGCGGCTGCGCCGGGTCTACATGCTGGCTGATACGCAGGGTCACCCTTTGGAATGGTCGTCGATTTACAAATCAATGGGCGTCGATTCGCCCAGCGAAATTCAGGCCATTCTCCGCTCCGGACAACCGGCCACGCGCATCCGCAAAGACAGCATGGGCATCCCCTACATGATCCGCTCGGGCCTCATGATCGATGAGCGCGGCAATAAGTATTACCTCGCCATTGGCCGAGCCATCGACCAGAACAATAATGTGATCCGTGATTTCACCTTGAACTACCTGATTCTGGGACCGATCGTCATCTTCTTGAGCGGTGTGTTGGGATGGTTCCTCGCCGGCAAGGCCCTGGACCCCGTCAACTCCGTCGCTGAAGCAGCGCAGCGAATCACGCACTCCAATCTGGATATGCAGATTCCCGTGCGTCAGGCGGGCGACGAGCTGGATCGTCTGATCGAAGCCTTCAATCACATGATGACGCGCTTGAATTGTTCGTTCGAGCAGATCCGCCAGTTTTCCACCGACGTCTCGCATGAGCTGCGCACGCCGCTGACCGTGGTTCGCGGCCAGCTTGAAGTCGCGCTGTTCACCGCCCAGAATGTCGATCAATACCGCGAAGCCATGGCTGAAGCTCTGGAAGGCGTGGACCGGCTCTCGAATATCGTCCGCGCGCTGCTCATGCTCTCCCAGGCCGAGAGCGGACAGCTGGTGCTGCAGAAGACGCAGCTCGATTTCTCCGAACTGGCGCGCGATCTGGTGGATCAACACCAGATTCCGGCCGAAGCCCAGGGCGTCCGGCTTTCGGCCGAACTTTCGGAGCCCTGCATGATTTTCGCCGATAAGATTCAGATTGAACGCATGCTGTCCAATCTGTTAGGAAACGCCATCAAGTACACTCCCTCCGGTGGCGCAGTCAAAGTGAGGCTCCACTGCCAGGACAACCACGTGAAACTGGCCGTCGAAGACACCGGCGTCGGGATCGCGCCCGATCATCTGCCGCACATCTTCGATCGCTTCTATCGCGTACCGTCGGCCGATCCGGAAAAGGGCCTCGGCCTGGGATTGAGTTTCGTGGCTTGGATCGTCAAGGCGCATGGAGGAACGGTGGAGGTCGAAAGCGAGCTGGATAAGGGAACTCGCTTTGTTGTGACTTTACCCGCCGAACAGTTCGTGGCTGCGGCTGAGGAGTCACCGGCGCTCCCCATGCCCGAGCAGGTACACTGAAACTGCGATGGCAAACCTCGAAATTCAGAACCGGGAAAAAGAGGGTATAACGATTCTCGATTTGAAGGGCAGACTGGCGGTAGGCGAAGGGTGCACTCTGTTGCGTGAGAAAGTTGATCAAGAGCTCACCGATGGCCGGCACAAGGTGATCCTCAATTTGAAACATGTCGACTACATCGATAGCACCGGCCTGGGCACCATGGTGATCTGCTTTACCAGGCTGCAAAAATCTGGCGGAGCCTTGAAGCTGGTGAACCTCAACCGCCGGAACATTGAGCTGTTGCTGCTCACCAAGCTCTCGACCGTGATGCAGATCTTTGGCGACGAGCAGGAATCCGTGAACAGCTTTTTTCCCGAGCGCGAGATCAAGCATTTCGACATCCTCAACTTTATCCAGCAGCAAAAAGAGAGCGAGCAAACCAACTGACATGTGGGGGAAAAAGAAAGCGGCTATGCTCGAACCGGGCGGGCGAGCGCCGTCGTTTGAGTTGAAGAGCCTCCATGGCGAGAAGCAATCGCTGGAAGACATCCTAGGCAAAGGCCCGGCGCTGCTGGCATTCTATAAGGTTAGTTGTCCGGTTTGCCAACTCACTGCCCCGTATCTCGAGCGGTTGGCGGCCGGCTCAGCACTGCAGGTCGTCGGCATCTCGCAGGATGACGACAGCTCCACCAAAGGCTTCAACCAACGCTTCGGCGTGACGTTCCCCACTTTGCTCGATCAATCCAAGGAAAGCTATCCGGCCAGCAATGCGTACGGCATCACGTCCGTGCCATCGCTCTTCCTGGTGGAGAAGGACGGCGGGATTGCGCAGGCTTTCAGCGGCTTTTCGAAACGCGATCTGGAAGCCGTCGGCGCGCGAGCGGGCGTCAAGCCGTTCCTGCCCGAGGATAACGTGCCCGATTGGAAGGCCGGTTGAGGCTCGAAAAATTAGGGTCCGGGGCGGACCTGCGATAATAAGAATCGAGAATGGCTTCCAAAATAACTGAAGCGTTTGAGTCCGCGGCAGCTATCGCCAAGGGCATGAGCATCACCTTCGGGGAGATGCTGAATCCCACCATCACCGAAGACTATCCGGACTCACCGCCGAAATTCCAGGAACGATATCGCGGAGCGCACGTCTTGCAGCGCGACGAGAACGGGCTGGAGAAATGCGTGGCCTGTTTCCTGTGCGCCGCGGCCTGCCCGGCCGACTGCATCTACATCGAAGCAGCCGAGAATACCGACACTCTTCGGATCTCTGGCGGCGAGCGCTACGCCAAGGTTTATAACATCGACTATACGCGCTGCATCTTCTGCGGCTATTGCGTGGAAGCTTGCCCGACCGATGCCATCACCCACGGCCATGGCTTCGAAATCTCCAGCTACAACACCTCGACGCTGATTATCCGCAAGGAGCAGATGCTGGCGCCGATCCCGGAAGGCGCGCATTTCCCGCTGAAGGCCGACACCGAGGAAGCGCCGGCCGGGCATTAGTAGAAGAAGCCAGGAGTCAGAAGTCAGTGGCGGGCTACCTCGAATGTCCCGAAGGCTCACGTTTTTCGTTCGAGCAGTTCAAATGAGTCTTCAGGAGCGTTGTAGTGAATTAGTCCGATTTGGCTGGAATTGATCAGGACGCCGGTCTTCAAGTACGCCCAATCATCGCGTGAATGTTCAGGCGCGTATTCGTCATCCTCGATGGAACACACCACGGTGCCAAAGCAGCCGTTCCAGAGCTTTAACCGGTCTCCGACCTTCACCTTTTTTCCATCAGGATAGTTCACGCCCTATGACCCGAATACAACTTTACAATTTGGTCCCTAAGTGCCGCCTACGGGTTTCGACATTCGTCTTCTTGAGAACCCCTCTGAGCGAACGCAAAATCGGAGGATCCCGCGCGACCGACTGCCCTGGTGCAGTTACCGCATCCAAATAAGCCTCTACCATCTGAGAAATGGAAAGACCCCGCTCCTTGGCATAGCGTTTCGCCCGCAGAACAACGCCATCTTCGACGCTTAAAGTAAGCTTGGCCATATATTAGGAACTATATCGGCCGAAATCCCGCCCTCGCTACCTCCTCTCCGGCAGCGCAAACACATACAACGCGTTCCCATTCCCTGGGTTATGAATATCCGAAATGATCGTCCCCGGCACCACTCGCGGACTCCCGCCGCCTAAACCGGTCGACACCGCGATGTACTCTCTCCCGCCCACGCTGAACGACACCGGGAAACCCTGCACCGACGTAGGCAACCGCGTTTGCCACAGCACCGCGCCGGTCTTCACATCCACCGCGCGAAACATGCGATCCAGATCACCCACGAAAGCGACGCCGCCGGCGGTCGAAAGCACGGCCGTCAGAAATGGCGCGCGCTGTTCGATCTTCCACATCTCCTTCATCGTCTTGACATCGTACGCGGCCAGTTTCCCAACCTTTCCATCCGTCCCTGGCATCTCGAAAAAACGCCGGTTGGCCGACGTTCCACCCGAACCCTCCTTCGGCTCCGTCTTGCGGCCATACATCTCCATGCAGCTCTGGGCGGAATGATGAGCTGGCCGGTGGGCGGATGATAGCTCATGGCCTGCCAATTGTGACCGCCCTCTGTCGACGGACACGCCTGCACCCACTCTTCAGGACGCTGCTCAACAATCTCATTGCGATAATGCACCTCGCCGGTCTTCTTGTCGATGTTGTCGAACACATTCTGGAAAACAGTCTCCTTGTAATCCAGAAATTTGCCCGTCTTTCGATCGAGCTTCCACAGGACTCCCGCTTTGCCGATGCTGAACACCAGACTGTGCCCGCCGGAGTCCACCAGCACGCGCTCGAACACTTCATCTAAATCCAGCGACTCGCCGGGGACATGCTGGAAATACCACGCCAGCGATCCGTCGTCGGGCCGCAGCGCCACAGTCGAGGTCGTATAGAGCGCCTTGTCGTTGGTGCCGCGAATCGCGCGCATCCATGGTTTGGCCTGCGCCACGCCCCAATAGCTCAGATTGAGATCAGAGTCGTAGCTTCCGGTAATCCATGTATCGCCGCCCGCGCGCAGCAGGTTCGGAAGTGTGCCCCAGGTGTCGCCGCCCGGCATACCCTCTCGCGCCACGGTCTCGAATTTCCAGAGCTACTTGCCGCTCTGCGCGTCGTAGGCGCTGATGTAGCAGCCGGTCTCTTTGTAGCGATCGCAGCCGCCCATGCCTTGAACCACCTTGCCCTGGATGACGAGCGGCCCGCTGGTGTTGCCGTATCCTTTCGATGGATCGGCTACACGAGTCTCCCACACCACTTTTCCAGTGCGCGCGTCGAGGGCGACTAAACGGGCATCGGTCGCGGCCAGGTAGATCTTGTCCTGATAGATCGCCAGGCTTCGGATCGCGCCCTGTCCGTTTGAAAGCGCCGGTCCCAGGCGATTCTCCAAATAAGTTCGCCGGTCCTCGCATCCAGCGCCTGCACGACGTTGCCAACGTTGGCCAGATACATGATGCCGTTGTGAATGACTGGCGTGGGCTCGTTCGATCCGGCGCCGTCGTTCATGGCCCACGACCAGGCGAGTTGTAGCTCCTTCACGTTGGACGCATTAATCTCGGTCAGCGGACTGTAGCTCCAGGCCTTGTAATTGCGTCGGATCATGAGCCAATCCCCAGGATCGGGATCGCGCAACATCGCATCGGTGACTGCGACGTAGTTCTTCACTTCGCCTGTGACAGTGATGCCTCTCGGTCCACCGGCGGCGGGTCCAGCCGGAACGCGGCCCCCCGGCTGCAGCACGATAGCTGGACTTCCAGTCGCGACCGAACGAATCGGAAACGTCGCCGCGGTCGTCAGGGCTTGAGTGCCTGGAGTCGCGCCGTTCGCCGCCAAAATAAATGCGGACACGTTCACGGAGTTTTCTTCGCCGAGCCCGCCGGCATTTCCAGGAGGAGGCATGCTGGCCTGGATGTAAGTGACCAGTTCGCGCGCCGTGCGATTTTCCCAAGAAGACATGAAGTTCGAGCCGGAGAGCTGTGGCGCTTCGTTTCCGCCCAGGTCCGGCGCGTGGCAACTGGAGCACCGGGCTTGATAGACCGTGCGTCCTGACTCAGCCTGCTGCAGGGTCTGGCCAGACAGCGCGCCGGCCGCGGCGATCGCCAATGCCAAAATGGTTTTCATAAGACGCGACTCCTTACTTCAGCAGCCAGCCCCACAGGTTTCCTTCCGGAGCTTTTTCGCTATCGATCTGGACATACCACTTCCCTTTTCTCAAGCTATCGATCTGTTCAGCCGTCAAGTCGAACGAGCCTGAGACATTCCCGCTCATCGCCTTCGAGACAGTCAGGTCCAAAATCGCGGCGCCTCGCACGCCGGCGGCGCTTCCCTGACGAATTTGCGCATCGGTCGCCGGACTGCGCAGCCCGTCGAACGTTCCACTGATCACGAGCTTCGTTCCAGCCAGAGTAGCCGACACCGATCCTACGCCCGCCACGGTCGCCTTCATGGCCGCGTCGAGTGCCACGGGCGACAGGCGTGTCTTGAATGTCATGTTACTTTGCGCCACTACGCAAAGAGCGAACAACATGACCGCGAGAGTTTTCTTCCCAAAGCCCATCGGATTAGTATATCCGTGTCTATTGGTGGGTATCGATAGCGACCATCAGGTGCTTGCGGTCGGCTTCCGACATTCCGGAATTCTTGTGGATGTCGGCGTGCGCCTGCAGCTTGCGGCGGTAGCGCCCGAAATATTCCGGGATGTCGCCGCCGTATTGGAAGCTGTACATGATGTCGTCGAACGCGGCGGTGTGCGGAAGGCCGAGCGCGTGACCGGTTTCATGAAGGCACGTCAAATACACGATCGCATCGCGCAGCAGCTGGTCGTCGCCGGTACGAAACGGGGCAGGCCGCACATAAACCTCCGCGCCGCGTTGGCCATCGACGAGTACCGGCCGGGCCTCGCCATAAAGCCCCTGCTCGGCGGTCGCCCAGAAGATCCGGATTCGCGCGTGCCGGGGATCGCTGGCGCGGGTGACCTCGATCGCTCCCGCCGAGGCCTTTTGCCAAGCCTCCAGCGCCCAAGCCGCCAGTTCGGGATCGTTGGCCTGGCAGCCTGATTCGGGCTGCGAACACGACTCGACCCAATACGAATATTTCTGCGGAGCTGCCGCTCGAGCGCTCGCTAAGCAACCAAGCAATGCAACCGCACACCAGCCGGGAAACTTCACCGCCGTTCGGCCAATCTCTCTTCGGCGAGCATCCGCACCTGCGCCTCGAGTTGTTCGATGCGGCGCGTCAGCTCGTCGATTAATTGCCCTTCCGGATCGGGCAGATTTCCGTGCTCGAGATTGTCGCCCGAGTCTACGCGCGCGCGAACCACGCGGGCCGGAACGCCCACCACGGTCGAGTGATCCGGAACAGAACGAATCACCACCGATCCCGCGCCGACCTTGGTGTCATGTCCAACTGTGATGTTGCCGAGAATCTTCGCCCCCGTGCCGATCACGACATTGTTGCCGATGGTGGGGTGGCGTTTGCCTCTTTCTTTACCGGTTCCACCCAGTGTCACGCCCTGATACATAAGTACGTCGTCGCCGATTTCGGTGGTCTCCCCGATCACCACGCCCATGCCATGATCGATAAAACACCGTCGTCCGATGGTCGCGCCCGGGTGGATCTCGATACCGGTCAATGCTCGGTTGATTTGCGACAGAATCCGCGCCAGCAGCGTGAAACCCGCCTGATGCAGCCGGTGGGCGGTTCGATGCAGCAGGATGGCATGGAAGCCCGGATAACAGAAGAAGATTTCTAGCGCGCTCTTGGCCGCCGGATCTCCGCGGAAAACGGTATCAATCTGTTCCCGAATCGCTCGGAACATGGTGCTTACATCGATTATCTCACCGGCCCGAAAGATTCAGGAAAGGGGCTCTCGAAGCTTTATTACAGGGTTAGCGAAGCGATAAGTTTGTCAAACGCGGCTTGATTCTGGGCCACAGTTTTCGCCGGACCCGTAAGTTTAAAGAACACCGAGCCTTGCGGACCTTCGACGATCGCACCCAACAAGCGGTAATTGGGCTTTGGCGGCGCATCAGACTTCGCCATAGGTCCGCCCATTCCGGAATAAGCACCTGATACGTCGACGGTTGTGACCTTCAGGCCATGGACCGTGCGCTGGTCTCGCTTGGCCGCTTCTTTGGATTGGAACTGGCCGATCCAGCGGTTCATGTTGGCTTCGACGCTTCCGCCTTGGCCTGGTCCGAAATAGTACACGCCGCATTCGGCGGGCTCAGAATCGCCGGCAGCGGGCGGAATCGTGTAAGTGGCAAGGCGCATCGGCCGCTCTGCTTCCGCTTTCCAGTTGGACGGTGCGGTCCACTTGATGCCGGCGCCGGTATCGGCCACCAGCCACAATGCCATTACAAAGATCGACCAAGCTATCCTGCGCACCATGCAGCCAGTATGACACTTCGCCGGCTCAACACCTCGCGCGGGCGAACCGTTGCCGAATCGTTAGAGATCGCCCGGGATGTGGCCCGTAAACTCATCGACGCTCGGCGGGAGCGGGCGGATCAACTCTCGTTACCAACAGCTTCAGAGCGGCACGATACACAATCGTGGTAGCTCGATAGTGGGGCGGCTTTCAGGGTACGCGCCTGATCAGGATTCGACCAACGTGAACCTCGACTATGCTAGTTTGAAAGCTGGAATGCAACTTTCCTGTACTTTGAGAACCGGCTTGATTTTGGTCCTGGCAGGCGGCCTTTGCATTTGCGCGCAAGCGCCAAACGCCCCGGGCAAGGACGCGCCTGCCGTCGAACTGAAGGGCATGCCGCCAAGAGTCGCGCCGACCGAGTATCAGGCGCACACACAGGCAAGTACGGTGACGGTCGCGGCCGAGTTCCTGGGACACGCAGTTCCGACGCCGGAGGGGACCTACACCGCGGAAGATTATGTGGTGGTCGAAGCGGCACTGTTCGGCCCACCAGAGGCGCGGACCAAGCTGACCACCGGAGATTTCTCGCTCCGCATCAACGGTAGGAAAGCTGCCCTGCTAAGCCAGCCTTACGAACTTGTCTTCCATTCCCTCAAAGATCCCGAGTGGGAACCGCCGTCCAAGGACTCAAAGTCGAAAACCAGTTTGGGCACAGGCGGGGGTAATGACCAAGGTGGCCCGCCCGCGCCGGTGCACATGCCCATCGAGCTAAGGCGCGCCATGGAACAACACGTTCAAAGGGTCTCGATGCTGGAAGGAGACCGAACCTTGCCGCAAGCCGGTCTGCTTTTCTTCGAATATAGGGGCAAGACTCAGAGCATTCGCTCGCTCGAGTTGATTTACAGCGGAGCCGGCGGAAACGCCACCCTGGCGCTGCAGCCGTAGCTACAAATATCTTTCGCTGAGCGGCACCGAGGCATTCACATTAACGCCGACGCGTATATATTGGAAAGCATGCGCCTCAATCATGTGAGCTTGCTCGTATTTGGATGTTTCGGCGTCTTGCTGGGCCAGACAGGCAATGTTCCCCGCCTGGGCGACCACGCCCCCATTCTCGGTTACAAAGAGGCTCCCGATTGGCCCACCCTTCTCACGAATGCGGCCGGTACGCCCGCCGCCTGGAATTTCATTCAAGTGTCCGGGGTCGCCATCGACATGCGTGGCCACATCCTGGTGCTTCATCGCGGTGCTTATCCATTTTTGGAATTCGAGAGCAATGGAAAGCTCGTGCGGTCCTGGGGCAGCGTGATGTTCAGCGAGGGCAAGGTCGCGGCCATTGCCCAGGGTGATCGGGTCCCAGGCCGATCGGCCTACTCGGCGGTCTACGGGCCTGCGGGATGCGATTCCTGCGGTGCGCACTCGGTCCGCGTGGACCCCGAGCACAACATATGGGTGGTCGACGCTCCCGGTCAGGTGATCTATAAACTCGACCCGCAAGGGAAGGTGATTATGCAGCTTGGGCAAAAGGGTGTGACTGGGACGGGCCACAACAGCTTCAACCTTCCCACCGATGTGGCGTTCGCATCCAATGGCGATTTCTACGTGACGGATGGATACGCCAACGCCCGTGTGGTGAAATACTCGCACGATGGGAAATACCTGCTGGAATGGGGCACACGCGGAACCGGTCCGGGCCAGTTCGAGCTGCCCCACAATGTGGTGGTCGACGCGTTGGGAAAAGTTTATGTTACCGATCGGGAAAACCGGCGCATCGAGATTTTTGACGCCAATGGGAAATTTCTGAGTCAGTGGCCGACTGTGGAGGGGGTCTCTGGATTGTTCATAACCAAAGACCAGCATATTTGGGCCGGCGCCGTACTGCTGAATTTAGAAGGACACGTCGTAGGAAAATTGCCGAATGGCAATGCTGCGTCCGGGCATGGCGTTGCCGTGAGTGATTCGGGAGACGTTTACCTCGCTCAGCTCAGTGGCAAGGTGCAAAAGTTCGTTAAACAGTGACGCCCGCCGATTGATGTGATGACGATGTCAACGCCAATGCCACTCTTCTCTCAGGCGGCGTAGCTCGCGGACATCCTCGTTGAGCCGTTCGCGGGCACGACCATCGATCCTGTCGACATGCGTGATATATTCGATCTCCCGGATGGTCTCCTCCAGCCGGGGGCGATCCAGACGGTTTCGGTCGAGATCCCTGCGAATATCGGCGAGGTTGCGCTCGGCGGCGTCGAAATGGCCGCGATCGCCAGTCGCCCAACCTTCACGATGCTCGATACGACGCAGATCTTCCTGCGCTCGCTGGATGATGCGATGGGCACGAGGCCAATCGCGCTCCTGAGCTCGAGCTGGATTCCATCCAGCCAGAAGCAAACCGGTGAGTGCAAAATACGACAGTACGTGGCTTCGCATGTATACCCTCCACCCCCGAGTATGACATCCCACAAGCCGATCTGTTTCAACGGTCTTTTACTGGATGTTCACCAGCACAGTATTTGAGACCTGCCCATCTACGGTTAGCACTACATTCGCATTTCCCGCTCCGCTCAACGCTGCCGGTAGTGACACGTTCACCTGATCCAGGCCAGGGAAACTGGACTGCGCTCCAGCGAACTGTACCGGCACATTGACTCCATTGATGCTAACCTGCACGTTCGCAAGCGACGACAGATTGCGAATCCCGGTGCCATAGAGCGACACGTATACGGTTCTACTGACGCCCACATTGATCGGTACTGGCGTGCAGCCCGACGCACCGCACTTAAATACCGATACAGGCGTCTGTTGCTGAGGTTGCGCCGTGGGAACCTCGATGGCGGTCGCGGCCGCAACACCAGTTCCCGTACCACTCATACTGAACAGCGTGGGCGCCACGTTCTGAATAACAGTGGTAGCGGTCTGAGGGGTCGATCCGTTGCTCGCGGTGAACGTTGCATCGCCCAGCGCGGCGCCGCTCGGAATAACAAAGTTTACCTGGCTCGGCGATACAAAGCTTAACGTGGCCGGAAGCTGCACTCCTGTGGCGTCCGTCACCGACAACGTCAGACCGCCTAGCGTGGTGGGAAGCGGCAGTGCGCTCGCCTGCGTGGTCCCCGCAGCGAGATTAGACCCGTACAGCGTAGCTAGAGAACTGGGCGCAACGGCTACGCTGGGAGCGGCTGATGACTCGACCGCGTCGGGCGAGATCACGCCGTAGTAGCGCCCCATCCAATACGGCAAGATGTAATCGATCCCGGGGCTTTCAATGGTACTGGAGGCGCCGCCGGTCAACTGAAATGGATTCACCTGCCACAGGAAGTCCGCTGGCGGACGAAGCGGTACCGGAACAGGACTGCAAGCTTCGGTTCCGCACACGCTCACCGTGTGGGTGAGGTCGACGTACGGGTCGCGTGCCGGTCGTAACAGCCACTCGTCGAGCAGCATCCGGGCTTCGGCGTCACGAGTGCTGTTCGGCCCCTGGAGCGCGCTATCAATCATGTCGAAGAACGCGTCCTGATGCGATGCGGTGTAGTTGCGAACGACCTGGTAGGCGTGCAGATAAGAACTGTCATTGCCGAGCCGCACCAGATTGTAAAACGTCATGAAGTCAAGATTGAATTTAAAGTACGAGCTGTTGCTCGCAACGTCGAACTCGGCACCGACGTCGATCGGCAGAGACAGGACTGGGGCCGAGACTTGGATGCTGGGATTCACGTGACTAGCAACCACTATCAACATTTGAAGCTCTTCCGGCCGCAGCACAAAAGTGTTGCCGAGGTCGTTATTCGGCGTCCAGTCATGGCCGGTAACGAACCCGATCAAACGCGTGGCGAGAGCGCTTATATCGCTCTGTACGGTGGAGTCATTCACGAGATCAAAAGCGGCCCCTAGTCCGAAGAATGCCCCGACAACCTCATCGCGTGACGTGTTGTCAACCCAGATCCAGGGCGGATTTTGGTTAATCGTGTTGGACGCTTCTTGACTCGCGATAGACGCCGCGTAGGGCGAATTCGCCATCGCCATGCAGCGCGCCAGGCGATTGTCCCCCGTGACGTCGGTCAGCGCCTTGAGCCCCGCCAGTGCGCCTCGCACGTTATTGAGCGCGTCGGCGGACTTCGTCACGTTGTAGCGGAATGCCTCGGCGGCAAGGTAGGCCCCGGTCCATAGCGCGGAATCACCGCAATCGGTGTAGTAGGCGATCTGGTTACTGGTTGACGATGCGTATATTGGTTCCAGGATTGTTCCGAACGGCAGGAAGCGCGCTTGAAGTTTCGCCGAGATGGCGAGCGCATCGGCCTCGGACGCCGCTACCGGGAATGTAGTGACAATGAAAAGAATAAGGATAAATGGGCAGCGCCAGGTAAACATACCAGGTTCTCCACTTTGGGTGGGACGTCTTCCCAGCCGTATTGGTGACATTTTTCGCTGGCGGCGCCCTTTTTACAACTACTTGGAAACTCGCGCCCGCGTGTGATATTCGCGATTCGGAAGCGTGCCGGTCGGCATGTCTTCTGACGGAATGGAACGGGTTAGGGCCGCTTAGCCCATTGGCAGTACGTTACCCAATGCGCCTGTGGAAATACGATCTTACTTCTTCGTGGCCGACCGAATCCAGGGTGCGCCTGGAGTGTCATGCAGGATGAAGTGAAGAATCAGCGCAACTCCGCCGCCTAAAACGATGGCAGCAGGAAATACATACCGTATCGCAGGAATGCCGATGAGGAATATCAGCATACTGCCGAAGGCGAAAATCGCGCCTGCGATGCCTCCCCCAACCGCTATCTTCGCCATGTTGATTTGCGGGGCACGGGTGTCTTCTCTCATGGTTGCACCTTCTCTAAGCTATTACGAGTTTACGCCTCCAAAAAGTTCCCGGACCGCATTGCCGTCGTAAGCTGCTTGATCCCTGGAATCGGATGTGACTACTTTGAGTTCATCTCTCGCTCAGGGGCCGAACTGCACTGCCACCTGCGCTCCAGATCTCGCGCCCATTGTAATCACGCAGCACTATCCGACCCGGAAGCATCGGTGGCATCGGTCGCCCAGGCGCGAGTTGAGACGGAAATCGGAGGTTTCCTGTAGGCTCGTAGGTGAACGTGCCGATCGAGCGGTCAAATGCGTCAACCAGCGTGAAACTCTGTGCTCGGATCTCCTTCGTGATCGGCGCTTGATCTTGGGCAAAGGCGGCTGGTGGGACCACATAACGGGTTAGCAGTCCACCGGCAAGACCCGCGACCAAGGCAGTAGCAACAGTAAAACCTTTGTTCATTGGTAGCAACCTCCGGCTCCCATGATACTTGTTCTAAGTCGCTCCTTCTTCTATCTGCCGCGCTTCGACATCGAGCAGGCCAACTCGCGATTGGCCCTAACAGTGCGCCGCTAGACCGCCAGGGCGGTTCCGTTTGGCAGCGCCCAAGCGATCAGTCCTAAAGCGATCAAAACCAGCGAGGCAGGCTCGGGAACGGCTGCGGCTTGCGATGAGGTTGTGAGATTTTCGGTCGGCTCGTGCAATTGCTTATAGTTTGCGAAAACCAACTAGAGAGGCGCTCGGGACGAAAGCTGTAAACGCGGAACGTTCGTACGAAACCGAGCCGCTGGCGCGCTTTCGAAAAGAGACCGCGTAGATTTTCGGGCAACTCGGATTCCCGCGGCACGGGAAACCAACTGATGCGCTCTGCCGGCTTCGGTTCCATTCAATTCATCACTGCGTGTCTCTTCACTGCTCGTCTTGGCAAGGATCGTCCATCACCTCGGTATCGAGCTTCTTGTAGTAGCGGGTGTAACTGTAGGGCTTCGCAAGCGTCTTGGGATCCTCGGCCGTCATCTTATATTCCAGGTATTGGCCACTCAGCAACGGCCGAATCCGCTCCACTAAATGCAAAGCGTCGCTATGCTGCGCTCCTTCTTCATTCAGCCAAGTCTGGTCGTTGAAACCGGCCGTGTCCACCACCAGCGTTTCACCCTCCCACTTCCCAACCGAATCCCCGAGCCAAGTGAGTTCCAGTTTCGCCGGATGCCCGCGCTTCAGGTAGATCGTGCGCGACATGCCGTGCGAAAGGTCTTCGAACAGCATCACGATCATCCCGCTCACCTGCACTAGCTCGATCTTGGTCTGCTCCTTCGCCATCATCCGGAAGGGACCCACGGGCTGGCACATTTTCCATGGATCCTTTTTCAGGTCGACGGACCGCGCCTGTTGTGCGGCCTCCGGCAGCAAACTGATCGCGGCCGGCGATCCCGCGTTCTTCAGCCCGCCAGGTAGCGTGGTCCGATCTTGGATCGATTGATAGACCCCGTGCAGATCTGGTTGGGCAATAATTAGTGACGCACTGAAGAGTGCAGCGAGCAGCGAAGCGAAAACCTTCATTTCACGACCTTCGACCGATCCAGTTGCTTCTTCAGCGCCTCATTTCGCCAATGCTTCCATATCACGGGGTCCTCGTTGCAGACATCCTCCGGCATCTCCGCCGTGTCCGGATGTTTCTTGAAATAGCGGTTGTAGGTGTATGCCGAGGTGAGCGCGTGCTGGTCCTCTACCGTGATTTTGATCTCCAGCAGCGTTCCATTGGCGACGCGGCGGATGCTCTCCATCAGATGAGCCTCTTCGGTGTGTGGCTCCATGCCGCCGAACAACCAGGATTTATCATTGAACCCGATCGTATCCACCAGCAGCGTGTCGCCCTCCCACCGGCCGATCGAGTCGCCGTTCCAACTCGGGATCGGGTTCTTGGGATGCGCGCGGTTGAGAAAAAGCCGGCGCACTCCGGCCGTGTTGATGTCCCCGAAGACCATTACGACCCGGTCGCGTTCCTGCAGCCATACAAACCGGCCTGCCATGCTCGGATACCGGAAAATGCCGTCAGGCAGGCACACCTGGCCCGTGTCGTCGGCCACGCCATCGGTCGCCTCCATGCGCGCCTTCGCCCATGGCTGCAGGTGAGGAATGATCAGCTGGTTCAATTCTTCGCCGGGTGCGTCCTGCTTGAAACCGGTGCCCGCGAGATCTCGGCGGTTGGCCATCGTGTAGTAGCCGGTCCAATCTGTGGTGTTGGTCTGAGCCTGCCCGAAGTCGGATCCGATCCACACGAGCAGCAGAACGGCGAGCGTGCCGAAAACCGTGTTCCTCATGATCCCCCCGTTTAGAGTGGAATGGGACTTCTTAATATCCATTTAGTCTATCCGATGTTAGACCACCTAACTCTCCCAAAGGTAGACAATGGGTTTGATGACCCGAAAGAAGCGAATCCACCATGCCGTGGCTCTGTTTCGATGGGTGTATCGGAGCGGAAATGGGCACCGGATTATGAGCGAGAGCCCTAGCGGGGAGCGAGAAGCGAATCGCCTCACAGAAGCCCTGATTCGCGCCTTGCCCGATTAGAATGGTGGTCGTTATTCGCGGCCTCGGGGAAGACGACGAGGTGGAGAATTTTGATTGCGGTGACGACGCTCTCAACAATTACCTCAAACGCCATGGTTGGACCAATCAGCAGAACTTTTGTGACACGAGCAACACTTTGCAGCGTTCTGCTGTAACCGTGACTGCATCGGAATGTAAGCAGAAGGAAATGGTCTCATGATAAGATCGCCCGAGGGGTAATGATGATGCTCGCAAAACGTGCCACGCTCGCCGTCTGCCTTCTTCTTTCAACTTCGCTTTTCGCGCAGTTTGAAACATCTGAAGTTCTGGGCACAGTCAACGATCCTTCCGGGTCGCCGGTGCCCAAAGCCACCGTGACGCTTAGCAATCAAGATACCGGCGTTCAAGTGAAGACCTCCACCAACGACGGGGGCGGGTATGACTTCTTTAACGTCAAGGCTGGTCGCTACACCGTTTCGGTTGAAGCTAACGGATTTTCGAAAGCGACGGCCACCGATGTGACGGTTAACGTGGGCGCTCGCCAGCGCGTCGATTTGACGATGCAGGTCGGTGCGGTTACCGAATCCGTCACTGTGACCGGGGCGGCGTCCGTCCTGCAGACCGATTCGAGCGAGCAGAGTCAGGTCATTAGCACGCAGGCGGTGACGGAACTGCCCCTCAACGGCCGCAATTACGCGGACTTGGCGCTGTTATCCGCAAACGCGACGAAGTCTCCCATTGCGAATGCGTACGCGCCGGGCGGCACGCCGCGCGAAGGCGCGTTCAACGTGAACGGCATGCGCAGCACGTATAACAACTTCCTCCTGGATGGCATCGACAACAATGCCTATGGCACCAGTAACCAGGGTTATTCAGCCCAGGCCGTCCAGCCGTCTCCCGATGCCATAGCTGAGTTCAAACTGATCACCAGCAACTACAGCGCGGAGTATGGCCGGGTGGGCGGCGCGGTTGTAAACGCGGTCATGAGATCCGGCACCAACCAGCTTCACGGCACAGCCTATGAATTTGTACGCAACACCGACTTAAACGCTGGAGGCTTTGAATTCGCCCAGCCATATTTCAAGCCACCGTTGCAGCGCAATCAGTTCGGCGCGAGCATCGGCGGACCACTCATCAAGAATCGGCTCTTCTTCTTTGGCGACTATGAAGGCTATCGCCAATTGCAGCACAACCCTAACTTCGACTCCATTCCGACTCTCAACGAGCGCAACGGAGTCCTGCCGGTTACCGTAGTCGATCCCCTGACCAAAGTCGTGTATCCCGCCGGTTCGCCGATACCGATTCAAAGCCTGAATCCTTTCGCAGCTACAGTGTTGAACGCCCTTCCGGCTACGAATGGCCCCGGAGTATCCAACAACTACCAGACGCTGCTGCTCTATCGAGACTACAGCGATAAGTACGACGCGAAGCTCGATGGCCAGATTAACGACCGTATGAGCACCTTCCTGCGCTGGAGCCAGCGCAAGGATATCTACTTCCAGCAGCCGAGCATGCCGGGGTTTGCGGGCGGAGATGGGAACGGCTTCATTCATGCGATCCAACAAAACGCTTCCTGGGGCTACACCTGGACCGTGAATGCCAGCTCGATCCTCGAAGTTCGGCTGGGCTTCACGCACGTCCTCGGAGGGAAAGAACCGCCCAACCTCGGAGGTCCCAGCCTGGAACAATTGTTCGGTATTCAAGGTCTTCCGACAGCCCCCAACATCGCCGGCGGATTGAATACCCAAACCGTCAGCGGGTTCACGGCGTTCGGCCGTCAGACCAGCAATCCCCAGTTTCAAAACCCTACTTCGTGGGATCCGAAAGTGAATTTTTCGAAGACCTTCGGCCGCCATTCTCTCAAGATGGGTTACGAGTACCTGCTCGTTCACACCGAAGTTCTGGACACGAATCCGCTGTACGGTCAAGACACCTACAACGGCCAATTCAGCAAGCCGACCTGCGCTTTGCTGGGCCAGCCTTCCACCTGTTCGATAGCGAGCGACCCGACTAGCTATAACCTTGCGGACTTCATCTTCGGTACGCCCGCCATCGTCTCCCAAGGCAGTTATCTCGTAATCAATCTCCGCCAGTATGTGCACTCGCTCTTCATTCAGGACGATTGGCGCGTGACTCCGAAGCTTAGTTTGAACCTCGGCCTGCGCTGGGACTTCGCGACGCCACTCTACGAACGCGACAACAACTATTCCAACTTCGACCCCACCACCAACACGATGGTCAAAACCACTGGCGGAAGTCTGTATAACCGCAGTTTGGTGCATCCCGACTACAAAGACTTCGGGCCGCGCATCGGCTGGGCGTACAGTATCGACCCCAAGACGGTTGTTCGCGGCGGATACGGAATCAGCTACTCATTCTTCAATCGCCCAGGCAGCGCCATGGAAGGCATCAACGCGCCACAAGCTCTCTTCGGAACTTTTAGTCAAAGCATTCCTGCGGGAGGCCCGGTGCCTGCCGGTTTCCTAACGACCGTCAACAGTTTCACCACCGGCATTGCCAATCCTTCCGCCTTCAACCCGGCTAACTCCAACGTCGCCTACATTCCGGCAGACACACGCTGGCCGTACACGCAAAATTGGTTTCTTTCGGTGCAGCGCGAAATCGCCAAGAATACAGTCGTTGAGCTGTCCTATAACGGAAATCACAGCCTGCGCCTCCCCATCCTTGGCGACTATAACCAAGCCGCGCCGAGCCCACCTGGCCAGACACTGCCCCTCGCAGCGCGGCGTCCCATTCCGACCTTCGGCCCGATCACGTGGGTTGATCCGGCGGGTAACAACGACTACAACGGCTTTACAGCCCGCGTGGAGCATCGTTTCGCGCAAGGCTTGTACTTCATCAACTCATTCACCTGGGGCCACGCGATGGGAGATTCTGAACAGGCCCTCGAATACTTTCCCACTCCGGGTTTCGGAGCGAACCCGCAAAATATTCATAATCTCGCCGCTGAGTTCGGCCCCACCAGCTACGACGTCAAGTTGAACAACGTAACTAGCGTGGTGTATCAGCTTCCGTTCGGCAAGGGGCGGCAGTTCGGTTCCGGTTGGAATCCGGTGCTCGATGTTATCGCCGGGGGATGGGAACTCAACACGATCAATAGCGCTCGTACAGGGCAACCGATTGACGTCGCCTACTTCACGACCCCTGCGGCCATTGATGTCACAGGACTTCAAAACGATTATCGCGGCCAAGCGGAAATCCGACCGAACGTCTCCGGGAGCGGGATCAGCCAAAGCACCTCCGCGATGATCAACAACTATTTCGCCGGTTACACCTTCACCCAGCCTACGCCGCAGGCCCCCTTTGGCAACTTAGGCCGCAACGCATTCCGCGCTCCCAATTTCGAACAGTGGGATTTGGCGGTGGATAAGAACTTCCGAATCCGCGAGCGCATAAACCTGCAATTCCGGTCGGAGTTCTTCAATATCTTGAATCACACCAACTTCCTACTCCCGGACCCGCGGGTGAACGATGGGGCCGCCTTTGGAACGATCCGCACGACGTATCCGCCCCGCCAGATTCAGTTAGCGCTGAAGCTTCTCTTTTAGAATGAGCGACCTAAAAATATTGTGAGAGAAACGGGCGCACCCCAGTACTAGTAGTACGTAACCCCTGGGAGGTACGCATGGGGAAGCTTTTCAACGTGCACCCGTCCGACGACCAGTTGGACCTCTATTTGGTAGGTCATCTATCGCTCGAACAGAAGCGGTTGATAGAAGAGCACTACCTCGATTGTGCGGTTTGCCTGGACCGGCTTTCTTCGATAGCGGAGTTCATCGCTGTTCTGAGGACCGCCGTTCAGGTGGATTCTGTTCCATCCAAAGCTGCAGTCCATCGGACGCCGCTCGCGAGAATTACAGCCATGTTGGTGATAGGCGCCGCAACCGCCCTCGTGTGCAACGCGCCCGCGCCATCACCCGAGTCCCCCGCTTCCATAACTCTTGCACCATCGAAGCCGTTAGGAATCCAGCGGCCACTACGAAGCGTCCGGCCTCCAACTCTGGTCCGCCATTCACGGCGCTATCGCGTTTTTCAACCGCCCCCACAACCAAGTCCACCGCTCGCTGCGGTCGAGGTGCTCGAAATCCCAAATGATTCGATCCTTCCAAGCGACTGGATCGAGGAGCAGATATCCCCTCTGGTGGTTCAGCAGTTGGAGCCGCCGCCATTACCCCTTCGAGGCGAGGCCGCGTTGGTTTCGGCGGATACTAGCGGCTGTGCGAAAGGGTTTTCGAGCCGCAGAGGTGGTGAATGAACCAGCCCGGCCATTATTGCACTGGCACAGTCGCCGTGTTGCTTGCAATACTGCTCTGACTTACGACGATTGGTAAGGCGGCGCCCCGGGCACCGGCGGGAATCTGCACGTTGATCTGATACAGCCCGACGCCGCCGGGCGTTAGGCCGGAGAATGCTACGTTGGCCGCTACGCCACCGATTGTAACCTGAGGCTGAATCGACGTTACCGCCAGCGGCGAACCAGGAGCCAGCATTCCAGTCGGAACCGGCGGGTTGGTCGCGCCCATGCCCGTCAAGTACAGCATGATAATGTCGCCGGGGTGCGCGGGGTTCTGCGCACTAATGAGGTGATAGTTCACATCCTGCGCGATAACTGTGCCGTCTGAAAACGCCGCCAGGACCGGTTGGACGGCCGTGGTGTTGATCGGTTCCGGCTTCGAATAGACGCCGTTGTTGTTCACGATCACCTGGTACTGGCGATTGGCTTGCAGCTCCGCGGGGATTTGCAAATTGATCTGCCCGGCGCTGGCGTAAGCGATAGGCGCAGCCAAGCCACCGACTGTTATCGAAACGCCGTCCACCACGGTAGAAAGCATTCCGTTCGCGACCGTGCCTGAGGCAGTCGCGGGTGCGAGCAAGGAACCGAAAAGCTGAACCACGGCGCCCGGCGCGACCGGGAGTCCCTTGGAAGAAATGAAGCTGTTGATCACTCCGCCCGAGGCGATCGCGGGCAAGGAGTCCGTTACAACCGCGCCGATAACCTCTGTGGAAGCCGGTTGTAATGGTGGCGCGAAGCCCTGGAAGGCGATGCTGAGGTTGCCGCCAGGCAGTGAATTGGATGGATTCTGCGGCGTCCAGGTCTGCGCATAATGCCCATTGCCAATTCCTATTAGTTCAATTCCTGGATCGCCATTTGAGAATGTCGCACTCACTGCTCCTCTCACGATCGGCGTGCCGCAGTCGTCGACAAAAACAATTTCCAGAGGTGTGGGTGCTCCTGTGTAAACAGAAAAGTTATCGGGGATTGCGATTTCTGTCAGATAGGAGAGCTGCGGCTGGCAGGTTGTGCCCTGAGCGGCAGTAACGGCGAATCCCGCATGCAACGTTCGGACACTGGACGTGCCAAACCCGACGTTGATCAAACCACTATAGAATCCTTCTGCCAGGCTGAGCGCGGCGGCACTGACGGTAAGAGGTGTTGGCGCGCTCGAAGCCAATCCGCGCAAGGGCACCACCGAAAGCCAGCTTGAACTCTGAGGATAGGCTTGAAAATTTATCGGAGCGGCGCTCGCCGCCGATAGCATAACCATCTGTTCAACGCTTTCGGGAGCCCCGGCTTGCGACGTAAGCACCAACCCACCAGTGGATAGTACCGGAGTGGGTGCGGTGCCACCGTTATCCACTTGCAACACGGCCGGCAGGTAAAGTGTGACGGCGTTGGGGTCCTGAGAAGTGATGCTGATCATGCCGCCCAGGGCGCCGGGCGCCTGACCACCGAGATTCATGGACACAGTCAGGACTGTTGCTGTGCCGGGAGCTGTAATTCCAGACGCCGGAGATACAGAGAGCCATGACGCTCCAGCGGTGACATTCGCCGACCATGTGGAAGGCGAGTCGCCATTATTGATGAGCGAAACAGTCCGCGAATCCAACAGTCCGCTGCCCTGAACCGCTTCGAAGAACACCCCGCTGGGGCTAAGCTGATCGAATGGGCCATGATCCGCGGCAAAGACCGACACCGGAACGTTCGCTGGTTTAGATCCCGCCGCCGTCGTGATCTGAAGGAGACCGCTGTGTGCTCCAGGCGATAGCGTGGAGATCGCCACATTCACGTTGACTGGACAAACCGTAGTGCAGGCCGCGACCGTGGTGCTCAGCCAAGGATATCCTGACACGACACTCACACTGACCGGCCCAATAGACCCGGGTCCCAAGCTTCGCACCAGAATGCCCTGTTGCACGTTCCCCGCTGAAACTGAGTCAGAGAAAATTACCTCACTCGGCGTCACATCGAATTGTGGAGTGCCCGCGGTTGTCTGGAGAGTTACCGGAATGATTATGCCGAGAGAGATTCCCTTTCGATCGGTCAATTGAATTCGCCCGGAATATGCGCCGGGCGCGAGAGTGGTAGGATTCACCGTAACCCGGATCTGCGCGGGCGTGGTCGCGAGCAACGGCGTAACACTCAACCACGCTGGGACGGGCGTGCCGGGCGCGCCGCTGTCAACCAGCAGCGCGAAATCGATGGCCGTACTGGTCACGGAAGTGACGGTGATGGCTTGCGTCGGCGGATTCGGACCGTTGGCGATCGCGCTGAATGCCAGACTGGTGCTCGAAAGTTGCAGTGCCGGATTCTGCGCGACACCCGACGGTGCCAAAGCCAGGATCCCGCCGGCCAGACCGAGGCGCCGAAAGAGATTACTGTACGTCATCGGGAGTTAAATCGACTGTAGAACTAAGATCTTTATGGTACTAACTAATCACCGGCACTGCCACAACTTGGAACTAAAGCAATTCGGCCATGCTAAAAAAGAACGGGATTTCCACCGCGGCGGTTTCGGGCGCGTCCGACCCATGCACCGCATTTCGCTCGATATTCTTGGCGAACTTTTTGCGAATGGTACCTTCCGCCGCATTTGCGGGGTTGGTGGCGCCCATTACGTCGCGCCAATGCTTGATGGCGTCGTCGCGCTCCAGCACCAAAACGACCACGGGGCCCTCGGTCATGAACGTCACCAGACCCGGGAAGAAAGGCTTCTCGCGATGTATGTCATAGAAGCCCTCGGCTTGCTGCTTGGAAAGCCGCACCATTTTCATACTGCGGATACGGAATCCAGCCTTTTCGATCATGCCGAGAATCTGGCCGGTGTGGCCGCTGGAAACTGCGTCGGGTTTGATAATTGCAAAGGTCTGTTGAATTGACATTGCGCTATAGACGGCTTTTGACTTTCTCTCCTATTTCCGCTGGACTGGCGCAGACCGTGATTCCTGCCTGTGCCATGGCCTTCATTTTGTCTTCTGCTTTTCCCGATCCGCCGGAGATGATCGCGCCTGCGTGACCCATGCGCCGGCCCGGCGGCGCAGTCTGTCCGGCGATGAAGCCGACCACCGGTTTCTTGACGTTCTTCGCGATGAAATCCGCGGCCGTCTCCTCGGCATTCCCTCCGATTTCGCCGATCATCACAATCGCTCGCGTATCCGGATCATTGTTGAATAGCTGGATCGCGTCCAGGAAGCTGGTGCCGATAATCGGATCGCCGCCGATGCCGATGCAAGTGGATTGACCGATGCCAAGCTTGGTAAGTTGTCCGACCGCTTCATAGGTCAAAGTGCCCGATCGTGAAACCACGCCCACTTGACCCTGCAGATGAATGTGGCCCGGCATAATTCCGATTTTGCATTTGCCGGGGGAAATCACGCCAGGACAATTGGGGCCGATCAGGCGCGTCGATCGGCCTTGCATGAAGTCGCGCACCTGCACCATATCGGTGGTCGGGATTCCTTCGGTGATGCAGACCACCAGTGGCACGCCCGCCTCGGTCGCTTCCATGACAGCGTCGGCAGCGAAAGGCGGCGGCACGAAAATTACGGAGGCGTTGGCTCCCGTTTGTTTCACGGCATCGGCGACGGTGTTGAAGACTGGCAATCTAAGATGAGTTTGGCCGCCCTTGCCAGGAGTGACGCCGCCGACCACTTTTGTGCCGTAATCGATGGCGGCCTGCGCGTGGAAGCTGGCTTCGCGGCCCGTGAATCCCTGGAAGATTACGCGGGTGTTCCGATCTACGAGAACGCTCATTTCGCCAGCCTCACAACTTTCTCCGCGGCGTCCTTCATGCCGTCGGCTACGGTGAAGTTGAATCCGGAAGCCTTCAAAATCTCCTGGCCTTTCTCGACGTTGGTTCCCTCCATGCGAACTACGATTGGTACTTTCACGTTAAACTCGCGCGCCGCATTCACGACGCCTGTGGCCAGCACATCGCAGCGCAGAATGCCTCCAAAGATGTTGATCAGCACCGCTTTCACGCCTTGATCGGAGAGAAGAATCCGGAAAGCGTTCTTGATCTGCTCGGCATTGGCGCCGCCGCCGACGTCCAGAAAATTCGCCGGACTGCCACCTGCGTACTTGATGATGTCCATGGTCGCCATCGCGAGCCCGGCGCCGTTGACCATGCAGGCGATGGTACCGTCGAGCTTGATGTAGTTGAGGCTGAAGCGCGAGGCCTCCACTTCCAGCGGGTCCTCCTCGTTAAGGTCGCGCAAGTCGAGAAGATCTTTGTGGCGATAAAGCGCATTGTCGTCCAGAGTGATCTTGGCGTCCAGCGCGTAGACCTTGCCGTCCTTGGTGAGAATGAACGGATTGATCTCGGCCAGCGACGCGTCGGTGGCAATGTAAGCTTTCGACAGCGCCGTCATGGCCGCGACGGCGGCGTTCGTGCTGGCAGCGGGAATGCCCATTCCGAAGGCGAGATTGCGGCCTTGAAAAGCCGCGAGCCCATAACCCGCTTCGAGGGCCTCTTTCAAAATCAGCTCCGGCGATTTCGCCGCGACTTCTTCGATCTCCATTCCACCTGCGGAAGAAGCCATGAAAACCGGCTTTCCTATGGCGCGGTCGAGCACGATGCCGAGATAGAGTTCGCGCTCGATCGGGAGTGTCTCTTCCACCAACAGGCGCTGCACGATGCGGCCTTCGGGGCCGGTCTGGTGCGTCACCAGCCTCATGCCCAGAATTTTCTTAGCGATTTCCGTGGCCTCGTTGGCGTCCTTCGCAACCTTCACCCCACCGCCTTTGCCACGTCCGCCGGCATGAATCTGCGCTTTGACAACCACGCTTCCGCCGATCTTTTTCGCGGCGGCTTCGGCCTCGTCGACCGTAAACGCAATTTCGCCGCGTGGCACAGGGACATCGTATTTGGCCAAGATCGCCTTGGCCTGATACTCGTGAATTTTCATGGGATCAAAAGTTTTAGTGTAGCAAGGCGCGGCGTGGCGTTGACGCGCAGCTCAGCGGAACGTCACTTCTCGCAAATGCGGCGTCGCGTTGAAAGTGTCCAGCGAAATCCGGCCGCGGGTAAACACAAATTCAGTCAACGAGCAGTTCTTTATTCGCCAGTTCACTTCGATTGCAACATGCTCGGGCGCTTGAAGCACCGTCTGTACCGCGACGCCAATCGGCCCGCCGGATGTGAACACAACTACACGGCGGCTGGGAGACTCGGATTCGATGATCGCCTCGAGCCCGCGCCGGACGCGCTCGTGGAATGCGATCCATGATTCAACGCCGGGCGACTCCAGCTTGCCCGCGATCCACAGCGGCATCATGGTTTCGAATTGCTTCTGCAACTGGCGATTGTCCGCGGCCGGTGTAAATTCCGAATTAGCGCGCAAGATGCCCTGGGCGTCGTACTCGTTAAACTCGGGCTTCGCCGTGTATCCGCCGAATCCGGCCAATTCCGCGGTCCTAGTGTGGCGCTGCATTGTTCCGGTATAGACTTCATCGAAGTGAATGTTCTGCGCACGCCAATATTGACCGAGACAAATGGCCTGCTGTTCACCGGCGGCAGACAAACGATCCGAATTGCTTTCAAACGTGGTCGATTGCGCGTGGCGGACTAGAACCAGCGTGCTCATTTCGCCGGAGCTGAGGCGCGAGCTTTCCCGACCACGCGTTCGATTTCGAGTTTGGCGATCGCTTCGCGGTGGACTTCGTCGGGGCCGTCGGCCAGACGCAAGGTGCGTGAATTGGCCCACGCCGCGGCAAGGAACGTGTCCTGGCAAACTCCAGCGGCTCCATGCGCCTGAATCGCGCGATCGATAACGCGCAGAGTTACGTTCGGTGCAATAATCTTGATCATCGCGATCTCAGCGCGCGCTGCTTTGTTGCCGACGGTATCCATCATGTGAGCCGCCTTTAGAACGAGTAGACGCGCCTGCTCGACCTCCATCCGCGACTCCGCGATGTCCGCGCGAATCGTTCCCTGCTCGCTCAGTCTTTTGCCGAACGCGACGCGCGAATCAGCGCGCCGGCACATAGTTTCAAGCGCACGTTCCGCTACCCCGATCAATCGCATGCAGTGATGGATGCGGCCCGGTCCCAGACGGCCTTGCGCGATCTCGAATCCACGCCCCTCGCCTAGGAGCATGTTAGAGGCAGGCACGCGGACGTTCTTGAACGTGATCTCGGCGTGGCCGTGCGGCGCATGATCGTAGCCAAAAACCGTGAGCATCCGATCGATAGTGACCCCCGGTGCATCCATCGGCACCAGAATCATGGATTGCTGTTTGTGGCGCGGCCCGGTCGGATCGGTCTTGCCCATGAAGATGGAAATCTTGCAGCGCGAATCGCCGCCGCCAGACGACCACCACTTGCGGCCGTTAAGTATGTAGTGATCGCCATCACGCACGATGCTGGCCTCGATGTTTGTCGCATCCGACGAAGCCACGGCCGGCTCCGTCATCGAAAAACAGGAGCGGATTTCGCCCGCGAGCAAAGGCTTCAGCCAGCGCTCCTTTTGTTCCGGAGTGCCGTAGCGCGCCAGCACCTCCATATTCCCGGTGTCGGGCGCGGAGCAATTGAAAACCTCCGGCGCCATGGTCGAACGGCCCATGATCTCGCACAGCGGCGCGTATTCGAGATTCGTGAGTCCGGCGCCGTCTTCGCTTTCGGGCAGGAATAGATTCCACAAACCGGCGGTGCGAGCCTTCGGTTTCAGCTCTTCGATTATTCGCGAAGGTTTCCAGCGGTCCCCTTGCTGGGTTTCGTTCTCAAAGCGCTTCTCGTTGGGATAAATGTGCTCGTCCATGAAAGCTTGCAGCTTTTTCTGGAGCGATTTGACTTTGTCGGAGAAATCAAAATGCATAAGAGCTGACAGCTCACTTTCCGGTAAAAGCGGCGGCTCGCTTTTCGAGGAAATGGGCGACGCCTTCCTTGAAGTCTTCACACTGCAGGCTCTGGACCATCTCCTTCTCGGCACTATCGAAAGCTTCAGAAAGGGTTTGAAACATTGCGTTGTAGACTTGATCCTTTATCACGCGCAGGGAGCGCGGGCTCACGGTGTGCGCCAGTTCCTTGGCATAAGCATAAACGCCGTCCATGAAACCGCTCTGCGGAAAAACCTGGTTCACCAGTCCCATGCGAAGGGCCTCGTTGGCATCGACCAGACGCGCCGAGAACAGCATGTCGAGAGCATTGGCCGGTCCGATTAATCGCGGCAGCAGCCAAGCCAGACCGTATTCGGCAATCAGACCGCGTTTGGCGAAGGCTGTTCCAAAGCGCGCGGAGTCGGACGCAAAACGCAAATCGCAATAGAGCGAGATGATGAAGCCCAGACCTACCGCCGGTCCGTTCACCGCTGCGATCACCGGTTTCTCGATGGACGGGAAATAAGAATATTTCTTCTGGAAATCGGGCCGGACATTCTGGCGTCCGCCATTACTGGCATTTCGCAGAAAGTTTTCCTGACCTCGATCGCCGAGTCCTTGCTGCGCGATGGAGCCCAGCAGCGACATATCGGCACCGGCGCAAAATCCTCGTCCCGCGCCGGTGAGAATGATCACGCGGACATTTTGATCGTGCTCCGCATCGTGCATCGCCGCACGGACCTCTTGTTCCATCGTGGCTGTCCAGGCATTGAGCTTGTCGGGCCGGTTTAAAGTAATCGTCGCGACGCGATCGGCGACGTTATACAGCGTTTCCTGGTTGGGCATGTTGCCTGGATTATATCAATGCGGCGGCCTGTTCAATCAGGTTGTGGACGCGTTTGTCGAAATGGCGGAAGCGTTCATCTTTCGTCTGGCCGCGATGGAACCGCACATAGATTTGCTGGAGGACCACCGCCAGCTTGAAGAGCGCGAACACTTCGTAATAGTTGATGAGCGAAAGATCGCGTCCGGTTCTTTCGGCGTACCGGCTGAGAAGTTGATCGCGAGTGAACCAGCCTGGCTGCGAAGTGATCGACGGCTTGATGCCACCTGGATCGCTCGGTTGCGACCAATAGCAGAGAATGAGTCCGAGATCCACGAGTGGATCGCCCACCGTCGCCATTTCCCAGTCGAGAACCGCCTCAATCTGGCCCGGGTCGGTCGAGTTCAGCATTACGTTGTCCAGCTTGAAATCATTGTGGACCAGCGTCGGCGCGGGGGAAACGGGGAGACGATCGGTGAGCCACTGAATGAGCTGGTCCATCAAGGGAAGCTCTTCGGTCTTCGCGCCTTTCCAGCGCTCGAACCAACCGCGCACTTGCCGTTCCAGAAATCCGTCGGGCTTTCCAAGCGAGACCAGTCCCTGCTTTGCAATATCGACGGAGTGCAATTGAACCAGGCAATCGACGAACCCAAGGCTCACGCGCGCCGGGTAATCACGAAAAGCCGCCAGTTCGGGCGGAACGCGATCGCGGACCACGATGCCACGCCGCCGCTCCATGATGAAGAAGACAGCGCCGATGATGGAAGGGTCTTCGCAAAGATAAAAGACCTCCGGCGCCGGTGGAAAAACCGGATGGACCGCTTTGAGCACTTTGTACTCGCGGGCCATATCGTGCGCCTTGGGAGCAACCGGCCCCAGGGGCCCTCGTCGAAGCACGTACTCACCGGCAGGTGTCCGCAGCAGGTACGTCAGATTGGAATGGCCGCCGGGGAATTGCTTGATCGTCAGATGCTCGGCGCGCGCGAGCTTGTCCTTCACGTAATCGGCCAGCGCGACCGAGTTTAACTCTTCGCCCGCTCGGACCGTCGCGCTATCAGTTATAGCCACTCTGCATATGATAATGCCTCGGCGAGTCTGCCATCACAAAATCAGCATGCAATCGCCGTAGGAATAAAAGCGATAGCCGGATTCGACGGCGTGCTGGTATGCGCCGAGCAAGAACTCGCAACCGGCGAACGCGCAAACAAGGACCAACAGACTGGACTGCGGTAGATGAAAATTGGTGAGCATCGCGCCGGTGCGCTGGAATTGAAAACCCGGACGAATGAACAGATCGGTCTCGCCAGTCTTGCCGAGGAACATGCTCTCCACCGCGCGAACACTGGTGGTCCCGGCGCAAAGCACGTGCTTCGATGCCTTGATCTTGGCCGCATTCTCTTCGCTGATGTGAAATCGCTCGGAATGGAGCTTCTCGTCGCGAACCGGCTGAAATGTTCCGAGTCCGACGTGCAGCGTCACATACGCGATCTCGGCGCCGGTTCGACGGCAAGCATCCAGGATCTCCGGCGTAAAGTGCAGGCCTGCTGTCGGCGCAGCGACGGAACCGGCTTCGCGGGCAAACACGGTCTGGTATCGCGTGCGATCGTCCTGCGTATCGGGACGCTTGATATAAGGCGGCAGTGGAACGTGGCCAATCTTGTCGAGCAGCGCATAGATATCGCCGTCCGAGCGAAAGTGCACCGTTCGCTCACCATATTCGCTGCGTCCAATGATCTCCGCCTCCAACCCATCGAATTCGATGCGCTCGCCCGTTCGCAATTTGCGGCCCGGATGGACCAGCGCGGTCCAGGTCTTTGCATCGGCGGTCACCGGTTGTAGTAAGAGAAGCTCAACTTTTCCGGATGCGTGACCGCCCGCGCGATATCCGAGCAGCCGCGATGGAAACACCTTTGAATCGTTGAGTACCAGGCAGTCGCCGTCACGCAAGAACCCTGGCAGTTCGCGAAACATGCGATCTTCCCAGCGCTGCTCATCAAGATACAAGACCAGCATGCGCGAGGACGCTCGATCGCGAAGCGGCTCCTGCGCGATCAACGCTGGCGGCAAGTGATAATTGAACTGGGAGAGATCCAAACCTCACGATACCAATGCTCATCTTGGGAATCGAGACTTCGTGCGATGAAACGGCGGCTGCGGTGGTCGAAGACGGCAAGACCATTCTGTCTTCGGTAGTTGCATCGCAGCTTGCGACACACGGCAAGTATGGCGGCGTTGTACCGGAGCTTGCTTCGCGTGAACATCTGCGCGCCATCGTGCCAGTGGTCCGGCTGGCGCTGGAACAAGCCGGAAAGAGTCTGGATAACCTGTCGGCCGTGGCGGCTACGGAAGGCCCCGGGCTGGTGGGTTCGCTCTTGGTCGGCATCACGTACGGGAAGGCGATCTGCTTCGCGCGGGGACTTCCGCTGATCGGCGTTAACCACATCGAAGGGCACATACACGCGGTATTTCTCGAAGCGTCGGCGCCAGGTGACAGCATTGAATTCCCTGCCCTGGCCTTAGTTGCAAGCGGCGGCCATACTCACCTATTCGAAGTTCGCGAAGGGTTTACTTACCGGCTGCTCGGAAAAACTCGCGACGATGCCGCCGGTGAAGCCTACGATAAAGTGGCCAAGCTGCTTGGCTTCGGCTATCCGGGTGGACCGATCATCGATCAACTCGCGCCCCATGGCGACTCACACGCCGTGAAGTTCACGCCTCCAAAGATGAAGGGCAACGCGCTCGACTTCAGCTTCAGCGGATTGAAGACCGCCGTGCTGCGCTGGGTGGAGCAGCATGATCTTTCGGCCGAGATCGAAGCGCGCCGGCGCCTGGAGAACCCGTCTCTCCAAGACTGGCTTCGCCTGACTCCCCGGCCCACGCTCGATCTGCTGGCGTCCTTCCAACGAACCGTGATCGACGAACTGCTCCGTCGCTCGATCTCATCGGCCGAAAAGATCGGCGCACGAACGTTGATCATTTCAGGCGGCGTCGCCTGTAATACCGGCCTGCGAGCTGCGGCCCAAAATGCGCACCTTCCCTATCCCGTCTTTTTTCCGACACCAGGCCTCTCCACCGATAACGCCGCGATGATCGCGGCTGCGGCTTTTCCAAAGCTTCGGCAGGGCCGCTTCGATGACTTCGCGCTGCGGGCCCAAGCCAATCTAACTCTCGCTTAATCCCGCTAAAATGAATCTCATGCTTCGTCGCGTATCGATTCTCACGCTGCTTCTTGCTTGCGCATCTTTCTCCGCGGTCACCAGTATTCAAGTGGTGGAACGGGCCGCGGTTCTCGACGGCGCCTCCTTCGGCCCGGCAGGACCGTACGAGCGAGTACTCGCCAAGGTCCATTTCGCTGTCGATCCCAAACTCGCGCCCAACCGGATCATCGCCGACATTGATCTCGCCCCGCGCAACTCTGACGGCAAGGTCGAGTTCTCGGCGGACATGTACATCCTGAAGCCGCGCGATCCGGCCAAAGGCAATGGAACGGCGTTGCTCGAGATTTCGAATCGCGGCGGCAAAGGCTTGCTGAATATGTTCGATCTCGCGCAAGGATCGCCCGACCCGCGCACGCCGGCCGAATTCGGCGATAAATTCCTGCTCGAACAGGGCTACACGCTGATATGGATCGGTTGGGAGTTCGACGTTCCGTCATCGGAGAAGCTCCTGCATCTCTACGCTCCTATCGCGACCAATAATGGACAACCGATTGTTGGATTGGTTCGGGCGGAGTGGGAAGGCGATCAGCTCGTCAACACCATTCCGCTGGGCGATCGAGTTCAGATCGGCTATCCGGTCGTCGATGCCGATGATTCCGAGAACCGGATCTTCGTGCGCGATAAGGTGAACGGCGAGCGCCGTTTGATCGCACGCGATAAATGGAAATTCGGCGACGGCACGCACGTCACGATGGACGGCGGCTTTGAGCCTGGCAAGATCTACGAAGTCGTGTACAAGGCCAAGGACCCGGTGCTGGTCGGGCTCGGACCCGCCGCTGTGCGCGATACGGCGTCCTATCTTAAATACGGCAGCGCGGAAACGGCACTCGGCGATGAGGCGAAATACATCAAGCGGGTAATCGGCTTTGGCGTTTCGCAGAGCGGCAGATTCCTGCGAACCTTCCTGTGCGACGGCTTCAATGAGGACGAGAAGAATCGCCGCGCTTTCGACGGCGTGTGGGCCCATGTAGCCGGTGCTGGCCGCGGCAGTTTCAATGCGCGCTTCGCGCAGCCATCGCGTGATGGCCATCCATTCTTGAACGTTGCCTATCCGGTGGACATGCCTCCCTTCACCGATAACGATGGATTGCTCGCGAAGGCCACGCAGGCCAAGGTTGTTCCAAAGATTTTCTACAGCAATGGGGCGTACGAATATTGGGGCCGTGCGGCCTCGTTGATCCACACCACGCCCGATGGCAAGCAGGACGCGCCAGCGGCCAGGGACACGCGCATCTACTTTTTCGCGGGAGCCCAACACGGCGCGGGATCCATTCCGCCGCGGCAGGTGGAAGCACAGAACCTCTCGAACACCAATGACTATCGCACTGCCATGCGCGCACTCCTGGTCGCGATGGAAGCCTGGCTCAAGGATGGCAAGGAGCCGCCGCCTTCGCAATATCCGCAGATCGGGAAAGATCAGCTGGTGAATATCGGGGCACTCGCGTTTCCCAAGGTTCCAGATCTGACGATTCCCAAAATCAAGCGCGAAGCTTATCGCCTGGATTTCTCGGTGGAGCCTCCCAGGGTCGGAGCGCCCTACCCGACGCTGCTGCCGCAAGTGAATTTGGATGGCAACGAGACCTCTGGCATCCGGATGCCGGAAGTCCAAGTGCCGCTCGCCTCCTACACCGGCTGGAACTTGAGAAGCAAGAAAATCGGCGCGCCCGAGGAGTTGTACAGCATGGTCGGATCGTGGATTCCATTCCCGGTAAATCAGGCCGAACGTGAGAACCGAAAAGATCCGCGGTTGTCCATCGAAGAGCGTTACAAGAGCAAGAGTGACTATCTGGAGCGCATTTCTACGGCCGCACAGAAGATGGTGAATGAAGGCTTCCTACTCGATCGGGACGTTCGCAAACTACGCGACCGCGCCGCGAAGGAATGGGACTATGTTCTAAGATCGAATTAATGGGTCCACATCCCGCGCAAGCCGAGCAGCCGAAACTTCCGATCCCCGGCGTCAAGAATCTGATCGCAGTCGGATCGGGAAAAGGCGGCGTCGGAAAAACGACCGTCTCAGTAAATCTGAGCATCGCTTTGGCGCGCCTCGGCCACAAAGTGGGCCTTCTGGACGCCGATGTTTACGGGCCCAATGTGCCGCTGATGATGGGCGTGCGCGCCACTCCCAACGCGATCGGCGAGCGGATCCAGCCCATCGAGAAGAACGGCGTGCGCATTATGTCGATGGGCTTTCTCAATCCTGGCGACAAACCGTTGGTGTGGCGCGGGCCGATGCTGCACAGCGTGATCCAGCAGTTTTTGCGCGGCGTCGACTGGGGCGAGCTCGACTACCTTATCATCGATTTGCCTCCCGGCACGGGCGACGTGCAACTCACGCTGATTCAGACCGCGCCGCTGACCGGAGCCGTCGTTGTGACGACACCTTCAGATGTATCTCTGGAGGATGCGCGCAAAGCCATCCACATGTTCCAACAAGTGCGGGTGCCGATCCTCGGCCTAGTCGAAAACATGAGCTATCTGAAGTGCCCGCATTGCGGCGAGCGCATAGATGTATTCAGTTATGGCGGCGGCAGAAAAACCGCCGAGACGATGAACATCCATTTCCTGGGAGAACTCGCGCTCGATCCGGCGGTGCGCGTTGGCGGAGACTCCGGCAAGCCCGTAACACTCTCGGACGTGGGCGCGCCATTCGTTGCGATCGCGCACGAAGTGGAACGCAGGGCTGCCGAAGAAAGCGCCAAGAAAGGGCCGTCGATCAAGATCGAGGATTAACTCTGAGCAGCCGATAGATGTGTAAGATTCGGCCAGGCAGTTCCTCTTGATCCACAAAAGTAAAACCGAGCTTTCGCAAAATGTGCTCAGAAGCCTCATTGCCTTTCTCCACATCCGCAAACAACTCACTGAGATGCAATCGCGAAAACGCTAGGTCGAGGAAAGCCTTAGAGGCTTCGGTAGCCAAGCCGCGGCGCCAATAGGGTCGAGCAATGTAATATCCCAGCCTCACGGATTCTTCGCCATTCGCGTTGGAGGTTCGATGCAGGCCACAATAACCGATGTATCTGCTCTCAGTTTTCAAGATAGTCGCCCAAAGGCCGTAGGTCTTCGACGGCCTGCCCAGATATTCATTGCGAAAGCGATAAATCGCCTTCTCATGCGGCCAAGCCTTCCCGCCCACATAACGCCGCACTTCCGGATCTGTTTGCATCTTGACGAAATCCTCTTCGTCCTCGGGTTGGTGCGACCGGAACAGCAATCGGGGCGTCTCGAGGAAAGTCACCGCCGGCGCCAACTGGCCTGGATGAAATCGTGGTTCATGCGGGCGATCACCTCGAGCTTGATCTCTTTGGGACAAACCGCCTCGCACTCGCCGATGTTGGTGCAGCCTCCGAATTCTTCGGCGTTGAATTGCCGGACCATCCGCAAGGCTCGCTGGTACCGTTCGGGCTGGCCCTGAGGCAACAGGCCCAAGTGAGCGATCTTCGCGCCGGTAAATAGAGCAGCGGAAGCGTTAGGGCAGGCCGCGACGCAGGCGCCGCATCCGATACACGCGGCCGCATCCATCGAGCCATCCGCATCTTCCTTAGGGACCAGGATGGCGTTGCCGTCGGGAGCGCTTCCGGTGGGCACGCTGATGTATCCGCCGGCTTCGATGATGCGATCGAACGCGCTGCGTTCCACGATCAAATCCTTGATGACTGGAAATGCCTTGGCGCGCCAAGGTTCGATGAATAACTCGTCGCCGTCCCGGAAGTGACGCATAGTCAACTGGCAAACCGTGGTGGCCGGCAAAGGTCCATGCGCGATGCCGTTGATCATGAAACCGCATGAGCCGCAGATGCCTTCGCGGCAATCGTGCTCGAACGCAATGGGCTCTTCGCCTTTCAGAATCAGATCCTCATTAATTACGTCGAGGAGCTCGAGCATCGACATGTCCTTATTGACATCCGTCGCGTCGTGGCGAACCATACGTCCGGGTGAGGCGGCGTTTTTCTGGCGCCAGACGTGGAGGATCAAGCGCATTATTTGTAGCTCCGCTGGCTGGGATGCACGTATTCAAAAGTGAGCGGCTCCTTGTGGAGGGCGGGCGAGTGGTCGGGTCCCTGATATTCCCACGCAGCGACGTAGGAGAATTCTTCATCGTTGCGCTGCGCCTCGCCGTCGGGCGTTTGATACTCCTCGCGAAAGTGGGCGCCGCAAGATTCGTTGCGCTGCAGGGCGTCGATACACATCAACTCGGCCAGCTCGAAGAAGTCCGCGACACGCCCGGCCTTTTCGAGCGATTGATTCAAGTCGTCGGCGCTGCCTGCCACCTTGACATCCGTCCAATATTGCTCGCGCAGCTCGCGGATCTCGCCGAGCGCGCGCTCCAGGCTTGAAGCATTGCGCGACATCCCGCAGTAGTCCCACACAATCTTTCCCAGCCGGCGGTGCAGATCGTCCACGGTGTGGTGGCCGTTGATGGAGAGCAGCCGCTTGGTCATATCGGCCACTCCTGCTTGGGCGCGCGCGAATTCGGGATGGCCGGCGTCTACTTTCTCCAGCTTGCTCTTCGCGATGTAGTCGCCCACCGTATAAGGCAGGATGAAGTAACCATCCGATAGCCCCTGCATGAGCGCGCTTGCACCGAGGCGATTGGCGCCGTGGTCGGAGAAGTTCGCCTCACCGATTACGAAAAGCCCCGGGATGGTGCTCATCAGGTAATAATCCACCCACAGGCCGCCCATGGTGTAGTGAATGGCCGGATAGATTCGCATCGGAACCTGATACGGATTTTCGTCGGTGATGCGCTGGTACATCTCGAACAGATTGCCGTAGCGTTCCCGAATCAAGTCGACGCCGAGCTGCCGCATCGCGTCTGAAAAATCGAGATAGACGCCATGGCCCGTTTCGCCGACGCCGCGCCCTTCGTCGCAAACCGCCTTGGCGTTTCGCGAGGCGACATCGCGAGGGACCAGATTGCCGAAGCTGGGATACCGCCGCTCCAGAAAGTAGTCGCGTTCGTTCTCGGGGATTTGATTGGGCGGACGCTTATCCCCCGGCTTCATCGGCACCCAGATGCGGCCGTCATTGCGAAGCGATTCGCTCATCAGCGTTAGCTTCGATTGATAGTTCCCGGAGACCGGAATGCAGGTCGGATGGATTTGAGTGAAGCAAGGGTTGGCGAACGCAGCGCCACGCTTGTAGGCGCGCCAGATAGCGGTGCAGTTGGAGCCTTTCGCGTTGGTCGACAGATAATAAACGTTGCCGTAGCCGCCGGTGCCCAGGACGACGGCGTCGGCGACGTGCGACTCGATCCGGCCGGTGACCAGGTTGCGGGTGACGATCCCGCGGGCCTGACCATCGATGACTACCAAGTCCAGCATCTCGGTGCGCGGAAACATGGTCACGCGCCCGGCGTCCACTTGGCGCTCAAGCGCTTGATATGCGCCCAGAAGAAGCTGCTGGCCGGTTTGACCGCGCGCGTAGAAGGTGCGGGCTACTTGTGCACCGCCGAACGACCGGTTGGCAAGCGTCCCGCCGTATTCGCGCGCAAACGGCACTCCCTGGGCCGCGCATTGATCGATAATATCCCCGCTGATTTGCGCCAGCCGGTAGACATTCCCTTCGCGCGACCGAAAGTCGCCGCCCTTCACGGTGTCGTAAAAAAGCCGGAAAACGCTGTCGCCGTCGCTATGATAGTTCTTAGCGGCGTTGATGCCACCTTGTGCGGCGATGCTGTGCGCGCGGCGCGGTGAATCCTGAAAGCAGAAACACTTGACGTTGTAGCCGAGCTCGCCGAGCGTGGCTGCCGCCGAGGCTCCCGCCAGACCAGAGCCAACGACGATGATGGTATGCTTCCGTTTGTTGGCCGGGTTCACCAGCTTCATTTCGAAGCGGGCCTGGTCCCACAACTTCTCGATGGGACCGGAAGGCACTCTGGAGTGCAATTCCATCGGTTATCTCACCAGTCCAACCAGCACCGACACCGGGATGGAGATGTTGCCGGCAGCAATGAGAATCGCGACTACGGCCGCGCTTCGCTTCAGCGCCGGCGTATAGCGCGGGTGAGAAAAACCGAGCGACTGGAACATGCTCCACAACCCGTGATAGAGATGCATGCCGAGCAGCAGCATGGCGACGATGTAGAAGGCCGACACCGGGATGAATTGGAAGCTGGCGACGACGTTGGCATAAACGTTGCCCAGCTGGAAATTCGGGTTTACCGTTCCGAAAGTGAAATCCAAGAGGTGATAAATGACAAAAGCCAGGATGATGGGTCCGCTCCAGTACATGGTGCGGGACGCGTAGGAAGATTTCGTGGCTTTCTTCATGATGTAACCGGTGGGACGAGCGTCGAACTTTAGCAACGCCAGCTTGACGGACGACCAGATGTGCAGAACCACCATGACGAGTAGTGTGATGCGAACGGCCCATAACAACGCCGGCATAGAGCGTAAGAACGTCGCGTAGTTGTTTAGCTTTTCGGGTCCTTCATAGATCTGCAGATTTCCGATCAGGTGTCCGACGACAAACAGGAAAAGGATCAGGCCGCTTACGGCCATCACGGCTTTCTTGCCGACTGTCGAGGTGTAGAAATTCGCTGGGCGGCGTTCCGCTATTCCGATTGCTGCTGCCAAAGTTTAGAATAACTGAACTACGCTTTTCTCTGCCTGAAATAACGAAACAGAAGATACACGGCGACAAGTGCGCCAACCACCACCGATATCAGTTTGAGGTTGTGTTCCACCATGCCGAGTATTTGCGGCCAGCGTTCCCCGAAATGATAGCCGATGAAGACGAAAGTGCTGACCCACAGCGTCGCTCCGGCATAAGCAAATAACGCGAAGGAAGGATATTCCAGTTTGGAGGTTCCCGCGACGATCGCCGTAAAGTGGCGTACTCCGGGAATGAAATAGCCGATCATGAGGGCCCAGTGCCCGATGCGATTGAACCAATCGTGGACACGCAGGATATCCCGATCTCTTATGTGCAGCCAGCGGCCCACGCGTGAATGGAGGAATTGCCAGCCGACGGTGCGGCCGATGAGGTAGCTGCAGGTGATGCCCGACATGCTTCCGGCGAGGGCGCTGGCGACGGTGGGAATCAACCGCAGATGGCCTTGGTATACCAGGAACCCGCAGCCGGTGAGCAGGAACTCGTCGGGCACGGGGAGTCCGACGATGCCCAGGACGAGGAGCGAAAAGATCGCGAAGTAGCCATAGGTCGCGACCCATTGGAGGACAGCGTTTTCCAATACGCGAGGATAGCAGTTGTGGGCCCAGCTGGATTAACGCCGTCTGATAGTCTCGTCCACTGTAAACCCCAGCAACGCGTCGGGAAGCAACTCATCCGGCGTGAGGCGGCCATCGCGATTCTGGTCGAGCGTTCTCAGCGCAGCCGAGCTGTTATTGATTTCGTCCGCGGAGATCTCCCCGTCATGATCGGAATCGAGGGCGGCCAGCACGGGATTCAATCGCATGAAGCGCAGGCGCTCGCGTTGGACGCGCTGCGAGTCCAGATTGATCTTCGGGTTTGCTCCCAAATAGAACCCGCATTCCTCAGGACTCAACTTGCCGTCATGGTTCCTGTCGAGTCTTCGGAGGGCCGCCGGGGCGGTAATGATTTCCCACGGGGAGATGATCCAGTCGTGACCCGCATCCAAGATGTCAAGCACACGAATCATCCGGAAGTAGGATTTCGCAAACGGGTTCAAGGCGTCATCCCCTTCGTACTTCAGTTTGATATGGGTGGTTGGTTCGCCCTGCCAAGCTGACGGTCCGTCGACTCCCAGTACCTGAGGACGTGGGGTCCGGGTACCGACGAGCAAGCGCGGAAGATGTCCGCTTCGACCAATGAACAAGGTCAGTGCGCTGAAGAAGACAAACGACAGGACCGCTCCATTCACGAGCGCGCTCCGGCGCGGCAAGGAGCTGTCCAAGGTGTAAGAGCCGGGTATATCCGACGACTTTGCTGCAAGCGGCATGGCCAGGGCCGGCTCGCGGTAAGCCGGCCGCAGCACCCACTGGCGAAAAAGCGAAACGAGCACATCCATAAACAGCGCAGCGCGTCCTCGGCTTCCCGCATCTTCGTCGTAGATGCCGATCATCTCTTCGGCGAACCGCTCCCGGAACTGATGCGGGTGGAGACCGACCAGCCAGACATACAATAACCGGACCATCACGCTCTCCTTGGTTTGGTGGCCTGCAGCCGAAGTCTTCCATCCCGAACTACACCCTCGAGCCGCGCGATTTCGGCCGCGAGTACGCTGCGCCCCAGGGAATTCAAGCGGTAATAGCGCCGTCGCGACTCCTCATTGGCGGCGCGGCGAACCTCCTGCACCAGACCTTGGTCCATCAGTCTTTGCAGGTTGTCATAGAGCGTACCGGGGCCGAGCTTGTACTGGCCCTCGGACTCCCGCGCCACCTCTTGCATGATTCCGTAGCCATGCAGGTCCTTACCCGCCAAGACCAGGAGGATGTGCAGCGTCGGGGGCGCAAGAGGGAGGAATTTGCCCACGTCTTTCTTCATACTCGGATCTCGATATATCAGATTCCGATATATACGTCAACAGGTAGTTGCCGGCGGGGGAGGGGAGCGGGGTCAGCACGGTCTGGCTGGGCTGCTTGGGTTCGTTTTTTAATTTCGCTTCGGCGGCTTGGCGGGTGGCCTGTAACTGGACCAGAGGCTTGCCAGACAGAGACTCAAAGGCCAGGGCAACTCGGCTGCGATCGTCGACGTTGTTCCACGCCTTGTCAACATATTCGCGGCTCTTTTTCATCCCGATTTCCAGCAGGCAGGTCTCAATGGCGGTGTAGCGGCCGAGTCGCCAGTGTGTGGAGGCAAGCTGCCGGACGAGATCCGCCTCGGGCTTGTTGGCGGGAGCGAAGTGGTGGAGGTAGGCCTGGAGCTCGGCTTCGTATTGTTCTTCCGACTCGTTGGGCAAAACGACGGTTTCGGCGGTAAGGCCGTGTTTCACGGCATTGAGCGAGACGGCGCGGCGGCCCTCTTCCGTTTTTGGACCGTGGGATTTGGATCCACCGTGGGATTTGGATCCATTGATGCGGGAAGCTTCGGCTCTGGAAGGCATATTGGTACCTGGCGAGAGTGTAGCGAGTGGAGTCGGGCCGTAAGAGGTTAGCTTTACGGAAGTGGTTGGAGTGGAAGAGAAACGAGGCGGCGAAGATCGGTGAACGGACGGTTAGGATGTTCTTCGGACCGTCAACGGAACGGATGAGGCTTCCCGCCGTGTTCCGCCGACACTGGGCTCGTTCTGCTGCTTCGCGACAGTTGGTTTCGCTGCCGCTTGACGGATGATGGGTTTGACCTCGTATTCGTATATTCCGAAACGAGGACTCTCCCCCTTCCCGCCTGGCCGTGGCTCAGCGATGACTTTTTTGGCCGTGATTTCCCACTCTTCCTCAATAACGTCTCCGATATCTTTATTGGAACGGCTGTGGATAGTCTTCATCGATTTCACTTCCTTCAATTTTACCAGTATGGACCGCGCTGACACACGGAATTCTTGTCGCTTGCTAACGCGCGCGGTTCGGAAAGTGTGATTTAGCCGGCGGATTTCTTGACGCCCTTGCCGGGAACGACGGAGAAGAGGTCGAGGAAGCGCTTTTTTTCGGTTGTTGCGACCGCGCTGTGGCTTTGCCTGACCTCGATCATGGACCCGGCCAGCGCGGTGAACTGTTTACCCAGGTCGCTATGCGGCACCACCCAGCGTCCCTCAGTCAAGGCCTGTTGTACACCTTGGTAGTCGTTGGGAAAAGTCATGTGGACCGGCAGTCCCAGCAGCTGCTCAATCTGTTGCGGAGTGATCAGCGAGCGCTTCTGACAGCGGTTGAGCAGGACGCTCACGCGATCTCCCAAGTCGAGCTGTTTCAAATACAGGTATTTTTCGCGCGCCAAGTGCAGGGAGGTGATCTCCGGCGTGCAAACCAGAAAGACCCGTCTAGACTCATGCATGATCTCGAGCGAATACTTTTCCAGATTGCCCGACAAATCAACACACAACGCACGGTAATTTCGCCTGAAAAATTCCAACAAGTGCCGGATCTGGGTGGGCTCTATGCGGAAATCGGGGTTCAGTTTGCCGGCGTGCAGCACATCCAGGTTCTCCAAAGTGGTGACCATGGTGGGCCATAGACTCTCGTCCATGTCGAGCGAATGCTCGGCCGCATCGGTCACGCAGTAGGGATTGTCCAGCTTCAGCATGAACCGCAGCATCCCGGAGTTCAGGTCGAAATCCGTGAGCAGGGTGTTGGTATCGGGCAAGCGCGAAATGGCCTTGGCGGTGTTCAGCGCAATGGTGGAGGTGCCGACACCCGCCTTGGAGGGCAGGAAGGAGAATATCTGTTCGGTGGTTTCGATCTCAGGCGGTTTGGCGTCCAGCGCGTCCTTGAGGCGCATCAGCCCTTCCGTCAGGGTCTGCCGATCGAATGGAAGGGACGCGAATTCGCGGATTCCGGCGCGCATCACCTCCAGCAGGATCTGGGGATCACAGAAACGACTGACAGCGACTACTTGGACACCCGGCGTGTTTTTTTCCACATCGCGAGCGATTTCCAGCGCTTTAGTGGTCGATTCCGTACTGATGAAGATTACCTGCGGCGCGTGCGCCCGCAGAAAGCGCACCAGTTCGAGTGGATTCGGATACCGGTCCAGCGTGCGGGTCACGCTGACGATGCCGATTTCGTTCAGCAGAGCTTCCAGCCGCTCGCTTAGGTCGGCATCCGGACAGATGATAATACCACGCAGCATCGCGCAAACACTCCTAGTTCTAGCTTAGAGTTGCGACCTGGTACAAACAATTGGAGAATGGCACTACGCGCTCTTAGACTGGGGGCTTTGAGTAGGTCGGGGAGTAAGGTGGAAACCTTAGGGGACAAGCTCGCTCAGCCGGGCGAGGGCGCCCAGCGCGGGTCAGGGGACCCGCCCACAACGCTAGCGGCCGGCGTGGGCCGTTGCGCCCACGATCTCCTGGGCAGCTTCGCCGAACTTCGCGAAGTTCTCTTGGAATCTTGCGTTCAAGCTTGCGGCGGCCGTATCATAGGCTCCGCCGTCCGTCCACTGGCCGCGGGCATCCAGAATTTCCGGTGGAACGCCCGGACAAGCGACCGGGACGCCGACGTGGAAGATGGGATGCGATTTCGTTGCAACCTGGTCGAGTTTCCCTTCGACGGCCGCGTTCACCATGGCGCGGGTATATTTCAGGTTCATGCGCTCGCCGGCGCCGAAGGGTCCACCGACCCAGCCGGTATTGACCAAGAAACATTTCGAATCGTGCTTGCGCATCTTCTCGCCCAGCAATTTGGCATACTCGAGCGGACGGCGCGTAATGAAAGGCGATGCGAAGCAGGTGCTGAAAGTGGCCTGCGGCTCGCTGCCCAGACCGCGCTCCGTACCAGCCAGTTTGGCGGTATAACCGTTCAGGAAATGATACATGGCCTGTTCGGGAGTCAGGCGGGCGATCGGCGGCAGCACACCGAACGCATCGGCGGCAAGGAGAACGATATGAGAAGGATGGCCGCCTACACCGGGGATCACAGCATTGTCGATGAATTCGACCGGATAGGCCGCGCGCGTATTCTCGGTCAGCTCTTCGGAAGCGAAATCGAGGGTGCGCAGGTTGGGATCGATGACCACGTTTTCGAGCACAGTGCCGAAACGGATAGCGTCCCAGATCTGCGGCTCTTTTTCGCGCGAGAGATCGATACATTTGGCGTAGCAGCCGCCTTCGAAATTGAAGACGCCGCGATCGCTCCAGCCATGCTCGTCATCACCGATCAGGCGCCGCGCCGGATCGGCCGACAGCGTAGTCTTGCCAGTGCCCGACAGACCAAAAAACAGTGCTACGCGGCCATCCGGTCCGATGTTAGCGGAACAATGCATGGGCATTACAGACTGGGCCGGCAGCAGGTGGTTGAGAACCGTGAAGATGGATTTCTTTACCTCGCCCGCGTATTCGGTTCCGGCGATGATGATCGCGCGCTTCTTGAAGTTGAGCGCAATGCAGGTTTTTGAACCTGTCCCGTCTTTTTCGGGGCTAGTGTAGAACGTGGGAGCAAATAAAACGGTGAATTCCGGTACGTGATCCTCGGTCTTGAGCGGATCGGGCCGAAGGAAAAGCTGGCGCGCGAAAAGAGCATGCCAGGCGCGCTGCGTAATCACGCGGACCGGAAGAGTGAAGGCTGGGTCGGCGCCAGCAAAGCAATCCTGAACGAAGAGCTCGTCGCCCTCCCAGGAGCCGATCAGGCGGTCGTAAATCTGATCGAAGACCTGCTCCGACATCGGCTGATTGACGGAACCCCAATCCACCGTCGCTTCGGTCGAGGCCTCGCGAACTACGTATTTGTCCTTGGGAGAACGGCCTGTGAATTGACCGGTCCGCACTGCCAACGCCCCGCCGTTCGCAAGCAATCCTTCATGGCGCTGGAGAGCTTTCTCCATTAATTGCGCGGTTCCCAAATTCCAATGCGCAACCTCCACATTCCGGATGCCGTGCTGGCTCAGCTCGTAACGACTTGGACGAACGCCTACGTTTTGCATAGTATATGAAGACTGATATATCTATTATGAGTTTCTTGTCTACTCTCGATAGTTTAACACTCCCCGAAACGTGGTGCGATGAATCGGAGTTACTACAAGGTACTAACGGCGTCGCTCGGCCCTTGGTGCTCAAAACGTCTTGGTCGCGCCCCCGTCCATATCGACCATTGCGCCGTGAAGGAAGCGACCCTCAGGGCTGGCGACAAAAGCTACCAGTGCGGCGATGTCTTCAGGCTCGCCGATGCGAGTAGTCTGGTGCTCGCGCACGAATTCGCGCTCGGCTGCGGCGATATCCATCCCGCGCTCCGCGGCGAAAGCGACCAGCCGTTTTTGATAGCGATCGGTCCGGATGGTTCCGGGATTAATCACGTTCACCTGCACGCCGTCCCGAACGCTGGCGGCAGCCATGGCTTTGGTGAACGAGATCAGCGCGGCATTTACCGATCCGCCGATGGTGAACTGCGCTTCCGGCGTGCGGCCGCCGACTCCCGAGATATTAATGAGCGAGCCGGACGTGGCCTTGAGGTGGGGCCAGGCGGCTCGCGTAAGCCGGACCGCGCCGAAGAACTTGAGAGCAAATCCGTCGGCCCAATCCTCTTCGGTCAGGTCCTCAAATTCACCGCGCTTGGTTGCGCCGGCGTTGTTGACAACGATATCGATCTGCCCGAAGGTCTGGAGGGCAAATTCCGTCAGGCGGCGGGGAGCCTCGGGTATGCGCAGATCGAGCGGCAGGGACGCGGCTTGCCCGCCGGATTCGGTGATCTCGCGGACCGCGGCTTCAAGCGCCTGCTGGTCGCGCGCGCTGAGCACGATGCGGGCGCCCTCCTTGGCCAGACGAATCGCGATGGCACGTCCGATTCCCCGGCTCGCGCCGGTGACGACTGCTGTCTTGCCGCTGAGCGATCCCATGGTTAGTTGGACAACCGCTCCGTATGGTCACGGCTCGGAAAGAATGGACTCAGCGGGGACATACTCTCTTTGATACCACGGTGAAAGACGCGTGAACTAACTCAGCGGCTATCCGTGGATTGCAAGGCCCATTTCTGGATCATGCCGCACACGGCCGTCTTGAACGCTTCGAGATCGGTGGGTTTTTGAACGTATTCGCGGACCCCGAGGGCGAAAGCGCGATCGAGGTCCACATCATTCCAATATGCGCTAAAAACGACGATGGGCGTCGTCTTGGCGTCGTACCGCTGAAGCAAAACGTGGCCCGGGATTTTCGGGATATTCAAGTCCAGGATGATGAGGTCCGGTTCAAAACCGAGGTCTGCGAGCATGCTGAGCGCCTGTTCACCGTCGCGAGCGATCGTGAGTTTAACCGTTATCGGGCAGTCTTTTAGGGCTTGGCCGACCAAAAGCGCATCTCCGGCATTGTCTTCAACCAGAAGAACCTGAATCGATTTCATTAGCTCTGGTGTGACTTGAAAAAAGGTTGTAACGTTTCCTTAAATTCTGACAGTACCGAAGATTGCATAAGTACTGGGCTAACGGTTAGCTAACTTGCGTTTATTTCGGAATGCTGGCAACATCATGGTACAAGTCAAATTTAACGCCCATGCAGCGGTATAGAATTACCACTCCGCTTGTAGCCGTCCGGCTTTTCTCGTCTCGAGATAGCGAGAAACCTGGGATGCTGGTGTCGCTTCCGGAGGATGCGATGGTGGAAGTTGGCGGCAGATCGCCGGTGGGGCGGGGAATGCTTGAAGTAACCTGGCAATCCGAGCGATATGCGGTCTTCGAGTTGGATCTAGAGGAGCGGGGCAGGTTGGAATTGCGAGAATAACGGCTCGGTATCAGGCCTCAGCGGTTTCGACATCGCACGGTATCCAACGGCGCACGGTGGCGATGAATTGCGCGGCATTGATTGGTTTGCTGACGTAGTCGTCCATCCCAGCGGCAATGCAGCGCTCACGATCCCCTGGGAAGGCTTGCGCTGTCAGAGCGATGATGGGCACGCGATCCTGGTGGTTGACAGTACGAATGAGGCGAGCCGCTTCGTATCCATCCAACTCCGGCATTTGGCAGTCCATCAAAATCAGATCGTACTTCTCCACTTGATGGCGGAGAACCGCGGCTGTACCAGTGGCGACGACATCCACCGAGCATCCGTGGCGCTCCAAGAGGCGTTGCGCGACGAGTTGGTTCACGGGATTGTCTTCCGCTACCAGAACGTGTAAGCGCCTGGGCAGTGAAGCTCGATCAGGCACGTGTTCGACGATTGGTTTCACCGGATCGGCTCGCTCGAATTCCACATGAACAACGAAGCGGCTGCCTTTCCCCGGCTCGCTGTTCACATCGATGCTGCCCCCCATGAGAACGACCAATTGTTTGCAGATCGCCAAGCCCAATCCAGTGCCGCCGTAGCGCCGCGTAGTTGAGCCGTCTCCCTGAACAAAAGGCGAAAACAGATGCGGCAGCGTCCTGGGAGGTATGCCGACACCGGTATCTTCGATAAGGAACCGCATGCGCGCTTTGGAATTACTAGCCGCCGGGGCAGGATTAATGCTGTCGCTCGAGACTGTCAGGTTCACCGAGCCGTCGCCGGTAAACTTGAGCGCGTTGCTCAGGAGATTGCTGAGAACTTGTCGCAGCCGCGTCGGATCGCCGCGCACCCACTCGGGCGCCTCATCGCTCCAGTGCAGATTCAGCGCGACCCCTTTCTGTTGCGCTATCACGTTGTAGAGCTTCACCACGCTGATGACTTCGGAATGCAGATCAAAGGGCACCTGTTCCAGCGTGAGCTTGCCCGACTCGCAGCGGGAAAGATCCAGAATGTCGTTTAAGATCGCGAGCAACTGTTGGCCGGAAACATGACAGGCGCTGATCAACTCCCGCTGTTCGGATGTGAGACCTGTATCTAGGACAAGCTCCGTGGAGGCAAGAACTCCGTTCATCGGTGTCCGTATTTCATGGCTCATGTTGGCCAGAAATTGCGATTTCGAGCGCGATGCTTCGAGCGCCTCGTCACGGGCAGCGGAAAGCTGCCGGTTCACGTTTTCCAGGGTGTTCAGCAGACCTAACGTCCTCTTGGTGTGCGACACGTGAAGCAGCAGGTACAGCACCACCGCGATAGTGAGCAGTGAGCCGATGCCGAGCAGTATCCAGGGGCGCCAACTATGCTGGGCACTGACATATTCGGGCGTCGGCACGAACACGAACGACCATTCACGTCCGCCGACGCTGACCGATATTTGCTCATGGATGGTATTGGCCAACGGCGGCTCGGAGGCCAGAGCGCCGCGCTTGGTTCCAGTGGGTGACGGATGGTAATACAGAAGCTGCTTGGCGGGAGGCGCGGATCGATCGAAGACATAGAGATCCAAGCCTCGGGGACTGATGCGCCGTAGGCCGCTTTCGACGACGTCGGGCACCTGGGTCACAGAAGCCGCGAAGCCCACCAGGACCGGCTCCCCATCCCCGCCGCCTACGCGCCTGTAAACCGGCATGAACGCGATCACTCCGTAACCGTCGGCAGTCTGTTCCACTACCGGGTACTTCTCCGTCAGTGCCGGCTCGCCGGTCTTTTGCGTCAGAGCCAAAGCTCGACGGCAGTCTGCGCTACCGTTCACATCAAAACCGATGACAGCGAGCTTTAGAAACGCGGGGTAAATAAACTGAACTGGCAAATAGAAAGGCCGAGCCGGTGCACGTCGTAACTTGGCCGGGTCGCCTTCAAAGATAAAGTGGCCGTCCGGTCCGGCCTCGAACCGCGCCCGGTCCTGGCTCTCGACTCGCGGTATCCATTCCAAGGAACGGACGCTCGAATGGCTGGTAATCAGCCGCTCGGCAAAGCCCGCGAAGTTGGACTCGTTTATGGGGCTGATCTCGAGGTAGGCGCGCAAAGCATGCAGCGCGACGAGGTTGGCTTCCAGCTCTCTCCGGATGGCGGACACCCGATTTTCAGCGGCAACGCTCAGGTCCTGCTGAAATGCCAGGTTTTCCTGGCGGCGGCTCTCATAAAACGACACGCCCGTCAAAAGCGCGCCAGTGATGAACGCGGCCATGCATAAGCCAAGAGCCGAATGCTTCCTACCTATTTGGGTCATCTAGAGATTCCGGCCACTTCGCCGGCCTTCATAGACCGACCACCGTACGGATGTTGCACTGGGCCGTAGTCGGAGATCGACAGATTATGGTTTCCGCTTTAGTTGGCAGGCCGGGGACCTGTCCCACTTAGCAACTCCCTGGAAGGACAAGATTACCACCAATCGGGATGCACGCCGCTCCAGGAGCATGGGGGCGGTTGAGCGAGCCAATCCATGCCGGGATCTCCTATGGGCGCACCGGGCGGGGCGTCCGGAGCCGGGATAGGTTTCATCGGATCGGCGGGCCGTTCCAGGAATCGCTTGATGTCGGCGGCGAGAAGCGCGTGCTGGGCCTGCTCGGATTCACTCGCGGCCGTCTCACCTTTCAGACGCGCGGCTAGCTTGGACAGCTTCAACGACGCGATGGCACGGACCTGCCCGTTAGGCGCGCCAGTGGCGAGCCACATCACACGGTCGACGAGCACGCGTTCCTCCGCGCGGCGGATCTCGGTCTCATAAGGGGAAGCAACCGGCGCGTCGAAGGTCGCTTTGGTCAGACGGTCGATGACTTCTTCGAGACCCGGAAGCGACGGATCGAGGGCGTGCTGCGCGACCATGCGGGCCGAGCGATCCAGTTCCAGCACAAAGCCAATGGTTACGTCGGATGCGATGGTTGCAGGGCTTAGCGGATCGAAGCCGTCGCCAGTGGTGCGCGGAAACAGCTCGCGATGACGGCCGAAGCCAGGTGGGCGCGGCGGGATGGCATCCAGCACCTGTTTGGGTACGGCCAGCTCGGAGGGTTTCAGAGTATTGGCCAGCGCGTCCAGCGCTTTGTGCTGGTTCGCAGCCGTCTCCCATTTCAAGGGCGTGCGCCCGTCGCCCCGCATGGCGTAGATATAATCGATACCGGCCACCATCGACGCGGCCGATTCGACCGAATAGCGGTGATACATAAAGATGGGCACCAGCGGCTCTTCGATGGTCGCCATAGGCTCGCCCTTGCGGATGGTGTGCTCGCCCAGCCGGTTCAGTGCGGCTCGGCGAATCTTCATCATGCGGTTCAACTCGTCGGCCTGATTCACTCCGTTCGACCACTGATCGACTCGCGGATGCGCGTCCGTGTCCTGATTGGTCATGTAGCGGAGATCGTCGGCCCAGGCGTCGTCGAGGATCTTGGTCAGTGCAGCTTGCTCGTCGCCTTTAGGGAGCTGGCGGTAGCCGTAGTTGATGGCAACCTTGTCCCAGTCGCCGATGCGGGCGGCGTAGGCCTCCGATAGATCAATGGTCCCGTCGTCGCGTAGCTTCTCGAGCGGATGTGGATAATCCATTACCGAGATCCATCCCTTGGTGCTGTCGTAATAATTGTGACCGAGGCCGAGCGTGTGACCAACCTCGTGCGCAGCGAGCTGTCGGATGCGCGCCAAAGCGGTTTGATACAGGATGTCTGGTTTTTCGTCACCTCGCATATACGGCGACAGCAGGCCTTCGAAGATCAGATAATCCTGCCGGTCCCGCAGGGAGCCGAGCGTGACGGTGGCCTTCATGATTTCGCCGGTGCGCGGGTCGGCGACGCTGGCCCCAGAGCTCCAGCCGCGCGTCGAGCGATGCACCCAGTTGATCATGTTGTAGCGGATGTCCATCGGATCGGCGCCGTCGGGAAGCACGGCTACCCGGAACGCATTGCGGAATCCGGCGGCTTCGAAGGCTTGGTTCCACCAGCTCGCGCCTTCGACCAGCGCCTTCTTGACGTCGTCAGGTGCGCCGGAGTCGACCCAATACTGGATGGGCTTCACCGCTTCGCTCATGGCCGCGTTCTGATCTTTCTTCTCCAGCCGATGGCGACGAATATATCTCTTGACCATCGGTTCGCCGATGGGCACGCTGTAGTCGACGAAGTTGAGTCCGCCGTAGCCGGCTCGTGGATCGTCGTAGCGCGGCTGGAAGTTACTGTCGGGCAGTTCGACCAAGGAGTAATGTTCGCGCAGTGTGACCGAATCGGCGGCCGGCGTAACGCTCGCGACCGTTCCGGAGAACAGGCCGCCTCCTCGCCCACCGCGACCGCCGCCTTCACCGATAGCTGGCGGACCCTGCGCCGGACCTCCGCCGAATCCGCCACGTCCACCGCCGGCGTCGTTGGCGAAGGTCAACGTCACTTCTATCTCGGTGTTTTTCGGGAATGCCTTCGTGCGCGACATGTTAACGGCGCTGCGGGCTCGATCGACGCGGTATGGTCCCGGACGGAGCGAGGTCGCCGCGCCATGACCGTCGCGAAGCACGAAATCGGTGGCATCCACCAGCACATGGCCGTTGCTTTCGGCCGCGACGGTAAAGCCCCATAGCACTGACTTCGCGAACGAGTCCTCCACGGATCGGCGCTCGGCGGGATTGGCGCTGGAGGAACGGAAAAACTCATTCGGCTGGACCATCAGGATCTTCGGCCCGATTCGCTGGAAAGAGACGATGCGGCCGCCGCCCGCCTGCCCGCGGTCGAGGCCGATGTCATTCGAACCGAGACCGGCGGCGAGACCGGTGGTGTACAGGAAATCGGTATCGAAGCGCGGAATCTCGAGCCACAGCGTGCCGGCCCGGTCGTCCCAATAGATCGGGAAGTAGCCGTCCAGCTTCTGCATGCCGCTCGTCCGTTCCTCGATGGCGGGCGTGCGACCGCCAGCTTGTGGCGTGGTGGCGGCTCCTCTCCCGCCGCCGGGCTGTTGGGCGTGAGCGAGAACGATGGAGACGAACAGTGCGAACGAAATGCTGGAACGTGACATGGGGCAGCTCTCCGCTAGCGGTGGAAGCGACCTACCAAAACGCCTTTACCCAGGATATGGCCGTCGATTGCTTTCAGCACGTCGGCGCGAGTGGCGTCGGGTCCCAGGTCGAGCTTCGTATCCAGCGCAAACAGCTCAAAAGTGTAATGGTGATGGGGGCCAGCGGCTGGCGCGCCCGGTCCCATGTAGCCGACGGCTTGCCGAAGATTCTTAGCTTGAGTCGTTCCGTCCGGCAACGTCGCGTTCGCCGGAACGCCCTCGGGCAATTCGTGAACGGTGCCGGGAATGTTGAAGACCAACCAGTGCAGAATGTCGCCGGTATTCTTTTGGAATGCGACATCCGGATCATGCAGGATCAACGCGAAAGTGACCGTGCCCGGAGGAACGTTGGTCCACTCCAGCTTAGGCGAAACCGCATTAGGATCGGACTGCGTGAACCTGGCGGGAATCTCGCCACCGTCGGAGAATGCTGAAGTTGTCAGCGTCAATCCGGGCCGTGGCGGCATCTTGGCTTTATCTTGCGCCATCGCCGAGCCGGCGAGCGTAGCTACCAGAAATGTGCAAATTGTGAAGGTTCGCATGCGTCTCAGAATAACAGGTGTCGCGGCGGCTGAGCGGGTCACGGGTCCGGCATTCGAGGGGCTCTATATTCGAGTTAGAGTAAAGCTAATCGAGGGCGATGAAATTCCGCGGGGCAAAGATCGCGTGGCTGTCGGGAAGCGTGATTGCTTTTCTCGGGACGGTGCATGCTTTTCAAGAGCCGTTTCGGGAATACCCTGGCATCGAGTACAACAATTTTCCGCTGCCATCCGACTACCAGGAAAAAACCGAATGGACGTTTGCTCGTCTGATGTACCCGCCCACCAGCGGCCGGTTTGGCGGATACGGACGCTTTCGCGGCAGCGATTGGCGCCAGGGCAATTCTATGTGGACGCAAGATTATCCTCGGGCGGATAGGCATTTCCTGCGCGCGATGCGCCGCCTGACGCGAATCCATGCCCGCTCGGTGGAGCAGCCGGTGAACCTGGACGACGGCGACGACGTTTACAACTGGCCCTGGCTGTACGCGGTCCAAGTGGGTTGGTGGAACCTCACCGATGCCCAGGCCAAGAAGCTGCGCGATTATCTGCTGCGCGGCGGATTCTTCATGTGCGACGATTTCTGGGGCGACTCGCAGTGGGAGGTGTTCCAGGCGAGCATGAAGCGCGTTTTTCCGGACCGTCCTATCGTCGACATCGACGATGCCGACCAGATTTTCCACTCAGTTTACGATCTGGACGACCGCTATCAGGTGCCCGGCGCGCGCTATCTCAGCACCGGCGTGACCTACAAGTGCGAAGGCTGCCCGGCGCGCTGGCGAGGCATCTACGATGACAAGGGCCGCGTGGTCGCCGCCATGACCTTCGACTCGGACTTAGGCGATTCCTGGGAGTGGGCCGATGATCCGCAGTACGATGAAAAATTCTCGGCGTTGGGGATTCGGATTGGTGTCAACTATGTTGTCTATGCGATGACGCACTAGCATAGGAGGTTGTCATGACAAATCATGTTGCATCTATAGCGGGAGCGGCCGCCGTGCTAGGCACGGGTCTGCTGATCGGATGTGCTTCCGGGACCAGCACCGCGCAGACGCGTCCGGCGGCGAACGCCTGGCCGGGGATTAATCTGAGCCTCGATGAACTGAAGGCTCAATACAAGCACTACTATGCCGGCAGGCGCCTGAAGCCCAAGAAATGGCCGAACGGCGCGCGCGTGGCCGTGGCGCTGAGCTTCGACATCGACAATTCAACGCCCACGCTGGCGCGCGGGATTCCAGGTTCCGAGCCGATGTCGCGCGGCCAATACGGAGCGGTGGATGGACTGCCGCGCATCCTGCGAGTGCTGGACAAAGAGAACGTGCCGGCGTCCTTCTTCATTCCGGCGGTGAGCGCGGCGCTGAATCCGGAGATGATTCCTGCGATCCAATCGAAGAAGCGGCACGAGATCGGGATTCATGGCTGGATTCACGAGAATCTGGTTGAGCTCAACGATCAGGCCAAGGAACAGCAGCTCTTGAATCAGTCGATCGAGCTGTTGACGAAGGCGCTGGGGAAGAAGCCGTTGGGCTATCGCGCGCCGTCGTGGGCCATGAGCCCATTCACGATGAAACAGGTGAAGGAGGCGGGCTTCCTCTACGACAGCAGTCTGATGGCGAGCGACGATGCGTACGAGATCTCGCTCGATGGCAACCCGACCGGCGTGGTGGAGCTTCCGATCGAGCGCATTTTGGACGATGCGCCTTACTTCGGCGCGGCGAATGGCTCGCTGCCATCGCCCGACCTGGTGGACAAAATCTATCGGGATGAGTTCGACGTTGCTTACGAAGAGGGCGGCCTGTTCGTGCTTACGATGCACCCGTTTTATACGGGGCACCGGTCGCGCGCGCTGTGGCTTGATAAGCTGATCGTCTATATGAAGTCCAAGCCGGGCGTATGGTTCGCCACGCACCAGGATGTCGCGGCGTACGTCAAAACGGCGGCGACGGTGGACTGATCTTGTCCATCGGATCGCAACCTAGGTTTCGGCTGGCCGCTCTTCCGACGCCGCTCCAGGAGTTGCGCAATTTTCGGCAGGAATTAGGTGGCAAGGAGCGCAGCCCGCGCATTCTGATGAAGCGCGATGACCTGACGGGGCTGGCGTTCGGCGGCAACAAAGCGCGCAAGCTGGAATTTCTGGTCGGCGATGCGCTGCGGGAAGGCGCTACCGTTCTGGTGACTTCCGGGGCCGCGCAATCGAATCACGCTCGAATGACAGCGGCGGCGGCGCGGGCGGCTGGGTTGAAGGTCGCGCTAGTGCTGACGAAGAATAGCGAATGCCCGGTTGTTCAAGGGAATCTGTTTTTGGACAGACTGTTAGGCGCTGAGATCCACTGGATCGACGAGAATCCGAATCCGCTATTCGCGACCGGCGCGGAGGAAGCAGCCAAAATCGCCGAAGTGATGGCGGATATCGAGAAGCGTGGCGAACGCGCGTACCTGATTCCGATCGGCGGCTCCAGTCCACGAGGCTCTTTCGGTTATGTGACCGGCACGCTCGAGTTGGTTACGCAACTTTTCCAAAACGGTGAGGCGCCCAGCCGGCTGTACTACGCTAACGGATCGCGTGGGACTCAGGCTGGCTTGGCCCTAGGAGCGAAGATGTACAGCGCGCCCTATCGGATTTACGGAATTGCAGTGAGCGGTGGAGAGCCGGAAAAGACCCAGCGGGCTATTCGCATCGCCGGTGAAGCGGCAGAGATCCTCGGAGTTTCAAGCAAAGTCACCGTGCAAGATCTGATTAACGACGAGGGTTATATCGGAGCCGGTTATGGCATCGCGACACCCGGCTGTGTGGAGGCGATCCGCTTGCTGGCGGGGTGCGAAGGCATTTTGCTCGACCCGGTCTACACGGGCAAGGCGATGGCCGGAATGATCGGCCACATTCGCCGCGGGGACATCGATCCCGGCGACACGGTCGTCTTTCTGCACACCGGCGGGACGCCCGCGCTGTTTGCGCATGTAGACGATTTCGGGCTGAGTTAGGTGGGGCGGGCAAGAGATATAGTAGATCCTATGCTCTCCCGACGGATCGTCTGTTTGGCGCCCTTGGCCCAGGTCGTTACTCGGGCTGCTGCTCCCGGAAAAATGCAGCTTTGCATGCATATGACGACGACTGTAGGCGCGGGATTTCGCGGATCGCTGGAAGGTTGGGCGCGCGCGGGCATTAAATATTGTGAATTCACATCGTCGGCAGTGGATGCGTTCCTGAAGACCGAGGATGTCGCGGCGGCACGGCGCTTGATTGCCGATCTGGGACTGACTCCGGTTTCTTGCGGCAGCGTGCTTGGCCTTTGGGAACCGAATCCCAAGCGGGCTGCCGCGCTCGACGCCCTAAAGCAGCGGTGCGAGTTGTATTCGTCGCTTGGGTTGAAGCAAATCGTCTGTCCGTGCAACACGGCCCAAAAAGTCACCGAAGACGATTACAAGCTGGGCCTGGATAATATGCGCGAAGTCGGCGAGATCGTCAAGCAGTACCCGATGACCGCGATGGTGGAGTTCTCTCGCGGATCGACGTTTATCGGAACGCTGAGCACGTCGCTGCAGATGACGCGGGAAGCCGCCCATCCCAATGTGCGTCCGATGCTGGATTGCTACCACTTTTGGGCCGGACAGAGCAAATTTGAGGATCTGGATTTGATCCGATCCGCCGAGATCGTTCATGTGCATTTTCAAGATGTGCCGGCGGACCTGCCGCGCGAGTTGCTGGGGCAAACAACACGCGTGATTCCTGGGGACGGTATTTCGCCCCTGGTGCGCATCCTTCGCAAGCTGTCAGAAAAAGGATATGCCTGCTCCCTCTCGGTCGAACTGTTTCGGCCAGAGTTTCAGAACGCAGATCCTTACGAGATGGCGCGCCGGATTCGGGAGAAGGCGGAGCCGATCATGCGGGAAGCGGGCGTGTTGTAGACGGCTCCCTCTGGTTGTGGCTCGGCTACTTCTTTTCCGCTTCTTGCTTGCGAGCGCCGCCCATGATATCCGGCATCGCGTAGTTGCCCTCGTGGCAGGCGTATTCATAAACCGGACCGGCAGTCGACCGGAACGGATATTCCAAAGTCCATTGCTTGGTGAACGTCGAGGGGTCGTCTATGGTGGCGCGGTAGAGAATCGTCTCAGGGTCGATGCGCTGGAAGCGCTCGATCACGTGCAGGTTCTCACCCGATCCACGGAACCTCGTCTCGTTCGTGAAATTGGTGGTGTCGACCACCAGGGTGTCGCCTTCCCAATGTCCAATTGAATCCCCGAGCAGCTTGCGGATATTCGGCGGATCGTGCACGCCGTTCATGCGAATGATCCGAATATCGTGCACCATCTCCACCAGGATCATCACCGCCTCGGGTGTCTGCACGATCTGGTAGTTGTTGTTGTACAGCACGGGAAGCATGGGCGGGCCGGCAGTGGAGCCGAATCCGATGATGCAGCGCTCCGAGAGCGGCCTTTCCTTGACTGTGTCATAGCGATTGAAATTCCGCATCAGGCCGGAGATTCTCTTGCGAGCTTCGTCCGTCATGGGCGGAACTTTCCCGTCCGGCGGATCGACGATCAGCGAGGTTCGCTTCACGCCGTCCACGCGCGCGAGTTCAGTGCCGCGATCCACAAACAGGACGTTGTAGCCACCGGTGCCGGAAGACCCCGCGGCCGCGATCAGCGGTCCGTCTGAGGCGCCATCCTGTTTGTTCAGTTCCTCAAGGTCGCTCTTCTCGTAGGCGGTCGCTTCGGCGTCGCTTAGCGTCGCCTTTCCATTAAACCGGGACGGCCGCTCCATCGGCGTAATGGTTGCATTGGTCCAAACTCCCTGGAGGTCGGGATGACCATCGGGAGTGCGCGGTACAGTCTTGGATTTTGCCTTCGCCGCTGCCTTGGGAGCCTGACCGGGCGTCTGACCAGCCTGACCGGGCGTTTGACCAGAAAGTTGCGCCACAAACAGGGCGGCCAGCACGCCTACGCAGGCGAGAAAACGGTAACTCATGGAATCTTCCTCTTTCCTTCTTTTCTACCATGCTAACCCGGCGGGGCTTCGGCGCGCCAATCGGCCGAGACAACCTTGGCATAATAAATCCACATGCTGCAGTTCGTTCTGGGGGTTCTGTTTCTCCTCGCCCAACAGTCCTCACCACCCGAATACTCAAAACCGGACGAAAAGCCACCCGAACCCGAGCAACAGCCCGTGAAAGACAAACGCACCGAGCTCAATTTGCTGGGCGCGACCGACGCGGCGGCTGGCGAAAGCCGGCGCAACGAAAACGTTCAGTTCAATCTCATCGATAACAACGCACTCAAGGATCTGAATATCCGGCTGGGCACCAATGCCACTATCGTCACCGAGTTTCAACCTGAACGAAAGTATTTCGGCACCGAGTTCGGCAACAATCCCGCGTCGCTCATTCATCTCAATCCTCTAAACCGCTCGCGCGATTTCCACGGTGGCCTTTCGTTCACTCGCTCCGACAGCATCTTCAGCGCGCGATCGTTCTTCCAGGTCGGCGGCGTCCAGCCCGCCCACGAGAATGATTACGGATTCACGGCCGGTCTGGGTCTCTGGCGCGGCGCTCATCTGACCCTGGATGGCTCTCTGCAAACACTGCGGGGCAGCGTCAACGGCAATGTCCTGGTTCCTTTGCCGAGCGAGCGTACGCCGCTTACCACCGATCCCGCGGTTTACCGCCTCATACAGCGCTGGATCGACGCCTACCCCAAAGCCCTGCCCAATCGCACCGACATCGACCCTCGGGCCCTGAACACCAACTCTCCTCAAGCGATCGATACCGAGGCCTCGAACATCCGTCTCGATCAGGATCTGGGTGCTCACGACAAAATCTTCGCCCAGCACGCCTTCACCAATCAAAAGGTAATGGCCTTCGAGTTCGTCGCCGGCCAGAATCCTGACACCAATACCAAGTCCCACAACGCCCGCCTCACCTGGAACCACCTCTTCGACGCGCGCTCGTTAATCGATTTCACGTTTGGCTTCGACCGCGTGCATTCGCTGCTGGTGCCCGAGCCCAATGCCGTCGGCCCGCAGGTGGTCATCGGAACTTCTTACCAGAGCCTAGGCCCCCGGCGCGACGGTCCCAATTGACCGCCGCATCAATCGTTTTCGCCACGCCGTGCTCTATCGCCGTCAGATTGGCAATCATTCGTTCTCGGCCGGCGGCGAAGTCGATCGTCTGCAGAACAACGGCTTGGAGTCCTCGAGCGAACGCGGCAATTATTATTTCCGCTCCGATTTCGGCCGCGACGCCATTACCAACTTCCGCATGGGCATCGCCAGCCGCTATTCAGCCGCGATCGGAAACGGCTACCGCGGCTTCCGCTGGTTCGAGCAACAGTATTTCGCCGGCGATGTCTGGAAGGTCCGCTCAAACTTTACCGTCAACTACGGCCTGCGCTATGCGCCCGTAACCGGCCCCAACGAAGTGAATCACCTCACTCCTGTCAACTTCAATTGCGACTGCAATACCTTCGCGCCCCAATTCGGTTTCGCTTGGGAGATTCACGACGCCGGAGTCGTACGCGCCGCTTACGGGCTGCAATTCGGCGATATCTATCCGCAGACGCTCCAGCAAGTCCGTTGGGACCCGCCGAATTTCCTGAAGTTCGAGGTGCAGGCCCCTCCCTCGCTCTTCACTCCGGCACAGAATATTTATCTAGGACCCGGCGCCCGGCACACCCAGTTCGATGTGCCGCCCAATCTCGAATCGCCTTATTCGCATCAATACACGTTCCTTTGGGAACCATTGCCTGGAAAGCCGTGGTCAATTCAGCTCGGCTATATCGGCTCTCGCACTCACAAGCTCTTTATGATGTGGTTTGCCAATCGCGCAATCCCGGTGCCAGGCATTCCGCAAACCACTGCCACCATCACCGAGCGGCGTCCCGATCCGCGCTATTACGAATTGCGCGAGGCGAGGAACGCCTCCAATGCCTATTTCGACGCAGCACGCATTACCCTAAAATCTCCCGCGTGGCACGGCTTTACTAGCGATGCTTCCTACTGGTTCAGCAAAGCCATCGACACCGGTAGCGCGTACACGAACATGGCGGCCGGCGACGAAGCGCTGCAAGGTTACTCGCAATCCCAGAGTCTAGTCGCTCAAGATCTCAAAGGCCCCAGCGCCTTTGACCAGTCGCACGCGGTGATGGCGCGCTTCCAATACGCTCCGCCGGCGCTCTCAACCGGTGGTCATCTGGTGCGCGACGTCGTCAACGGCTGGCGAATCTCGGGTATCTTTCTGGCGAAGACGGGGCTTCCATTTACGGTAATCACCGGCTCCGACGGTCCAGGGTCTGGCAATGTCGACGGTTCGAATGGCGATCGTCCGAACCTGCTCGACCCCAGCATTCTTGGCCGCACCATCGGCGACCCCAACACTTCGACGACCTTGCTGCCGCGCTCGGCGTTCGGCTACATCGCCCCGACCGATTCCCGCGGCAACCTCGGCTTTAATACCTTCCGCCGAGGGGGCATCCGCAACATGAACGCGGCCCTGGCGCGATCCTGGACGCTTCGCTCGGAGTGGCAGGCCACGTTCCGCGCCGAATCGATCAACTTTTTCAATACACCGCAATTCGCTAATCCTAATCCGGACCTGAGTTCGCCGGCTTTCGGCAAGATTACCAATACCCTGAACGAAGGTCGCAGCTTCCAATTCACCCTGCAGCTTCGATTTTGACGTAGACTAGGCATGATCCTATGCGCGATCTGGTGCTCATAGTTGGCGCTGTTTTGCTTGGGGTTGCGCCTCTCGCCGGCCAAGTATCCTCTCATCCGGACCTCGAGGGGCTATGGAGCAACGAAACGCTCACACCGCTCGAACGTCCTCGGGAACTGGCCGGAAAAGAGTTCTTCACCGAACAGGAAGCCGCCGCTTACGAAAAGCGCATCGTCCAGACCCGCATAGACGATCCCAACGACGGCGAAGGAAACGTCGCCGATCCCAAAGTCTGGTGGGAGCGGGCAGTCAAGATTGTGCCTAACCGGCGAACCTCGTTGATTGTTGACCCGCCCAACGGCAGAGTGCCGTCGCTCACGCCGGAGGCTCAGAAGAGAATGGCCGATCAGCGGACGGAAGCCCGGCTACATCCCGCCGACAAGGCAACCGATCGATCATTACAGGAGCGCTGCATACTATCGCCCACCACCGGACCGCCGATGCTGCCAGGTCCTTACAACAATAATTATCAGATCGTGCAGACTCGCGCCCACGTAATGATTACAGTCGAGATGATCCACGAAGTCCGGATCATTTCTATGGATGGGCGTCCGCACCTGCCACAGACGATGCGCAAGTGGTTGGGCGATTCGATCGGTCATTGGGAAAACGACACGCTGGTAGTGGACACGACCAATTTTACCGGCAAGACCCGCTTCCGTGGATCAGACGAGAATCTGCACCTGATCGAGCGCTTCACTCGCACCGGTTCCGATACGATTCTCTATGAATTCACCGTTGACGATCCGACGGCCTTCGTCGCGCCCTGGAAAGCCGAGATCCCGATGAGGCGGACACCGGGGCCGATGTATGAATTCGCCTGCCATGAAGGGAATTTCGCGCTCGCGCGAATGCTCAGCATCGCCCGCCAAGCCGAGAATGCCCCCGCCTTAGGGAAATAGCATCGACTGCATCAAGAAAGTGAAAAACCCGCCGTTCTGGGGCGCTTTCGTGGATTGCCGATGGGCCAGGATCATGCCCGTTGCCGAGTTGGGCGAGTAGGTGCACGATCCAGGGCCGCCATCTTCGGAATCGGGACTGGTGAGAAACGCGTCCACCTGAACCTGGGCTTGGGAATTGTACGCGAACATAGGCGGATCGATACTGGTCATCTCGGCCGCCACGCAGCCCAGGCTCACTTTCCCGCTTGAATTGTCGTAGGCCGCAGTCATGATGGCCAATAGAATTCCAGGATTCTTGCTGGGTGCAAGGTCCATCTGAGTGATGTACGTTGCGCCTGACGATAGGTAGCGCCCGATGCTCACAGCGTCGCTTTGATTTGCGAATTTTGTGGGTCCCTGCGGAATGTAGGTCCAGATCCAGTTGGCCACGTTGTCTTGGGGATCGTTGGTTTTGAAAACCGCATAAAATCTGTTGGACGGGTCGCTTCCCGCCGGAGTACAGGCCAGGAAGAGATACAGATTGTTGTTCGCCAGTATCAGTGCCGGTTCATAGAACTGAGCGCAGCTGCTGACCTGCGGATCCAGTGAACTTAGATTGGTTGCAACCGGCCAGAATTGCGGATATGTATTTATACTCTGCCCCAGGTACTGGCGTGAGGCGAATGCTAAACCCATCGGACCTGTAGTTGCACTTCCCGGAGTCATCGCAATTTCCCATCGCTTCGTATACGGTTCCAGGCCGCTTCCCCCGCCGCTACTCTGCGGCACGTTGTACGTCGAATGGATTCCATACCACCAGGTCACGCTGTTCACGACTTGCGGCAGCAGGTTCATCACTTCATGCGCCGTATAGTCGGTTTTGCCGGTCACCGGATTCACGACCGGTTGCGATGCATAAAGCGCGCCCTTATAGGTCCAAGACTGGCCGCCATCTGTGCTGTAGGCCAGATGCGTATCCAGCACCTGGGTGCCTGCCGCCCCGGGCGTGCTGCTCGCGATGGTATGTGGCCAGGAGTATGCCATCCACAGCGTACCCGTCAGTGGATCTTGCCGGATAGTGGCGTCGGCGTAACCGCCGAATGCGCCGGTAGTGCTGAAAGGATCGTTGGCGATATTGATTTGTGTACAGCCGGTGGACGTCAATGTACAACTGTTGTTCAGCGGCTGGAAAGCGGGCGCACTTCCGGACACCGCAATGGTGACATTGGCAAGAGTGGTGACGCCGTTCATCTGGATCTGCAACGGCACTGCGTTCCCGGTGGGCGTGGAGGGCGGCACCTGCACCGCGACCTGATACTCGCCTGCGTATTGCGGCGAGAGCACTGAATAAACCAAAGTCGCGGGGACGCCGCCGATTAGCACGGTAGGTTTGTCGAGCGTGTTAACGATCGCGGCGCCGGTATTCGCGCCATCGGGCACATCTGAGTCCACCGCGCCCAGCCCTGTACACCAGATGATGAGGTAGCTACCGATCTGAATGGGATGCGTGGTGAGAATATTGATCGCGCCGACCGGGGCGGCGATAACCCCGTCGGCATTATCGGTGGCAATCGCCTGGCCGGCCCCATTCGCGCTGGTGGTGAAAATGCCAGGGAGCTCGGGCGAAACTTGCACGGTCTGCGGCGAAGAAGATCCTGCGTCGGTCGTGACGACCACATTCACGGCGCCGCTAGCGCTGCCGTCCGCCAGCACCTCCCAGGGAACCTGGGCATTGATCTGACCCGAGGAGACGAAGTATAACGGAGCGGGAACGCTATTGAAGGTCACGGACACCACGTTGCCCAGCGTGGTGGGAAGGGGGACGGAACTAGCCGTGACCGGTTGACTGGCCAGGTTAGAGCCAAAGATGGAAACGATGGACCCCGGTGCAACGCCGACGGTGGAATAACTGGCGGTATTTACGACGCCTCCAGGATTTACCGCGGGCGTCTGTCCGTACGCCGCAAACGCGAGCGTCGCGGCTAAAGCTACTTCCTTCCGAATATCAAGAACCACTTAGTGCCTGGGAACAAGTCGGCATGTTCTTCGACCAGTTTGAAACCGGCATCCGACATCCATCCTACGATCTCCTCGCGCCCCACCAGTAATTCCGGTTGATTCTTGTGCCCCGTGTTGGGATCATCCTTGTTCATCTCGATAATCGCGATGCGCCCGGCCGGCTTCATGTACGTGCCGAGCGCCTTCAAGTAAACGGCGCGATGCTCGATATGGTGCAACACATCATTGATGAACGCGAGGTCCACGTTTCGCACCGGAAGCTTGGGATCGTCGAACTCGCCCAGAACGGTCTGGACGTTGCGGATGTTCTCCTCGGTGTCCCGCTTGTTGATGTAATCCAGCAGGCCCTGTTGGATGTCCACTGCGTACACCTTGCCGCCCGGAGCTACTGCTTTCGCCAAGGGTCTCGAGAAAAAGCCTGATCCGGCGCCAATGTCGGCCACAATCATTCCAGGCTTCAATGAGAGGTCGGACAAAACCTCGGCGACCTTCTGGGTGGCTGTCCGATTCGGCGACTCTAACGTTTTCTCCCACTCTTCGGCTTTGCGGGGCGCCAGTTGCGCCCGGGACTCCGCCACCCCGCCGGCCAACATCGCGCCGAGCAGGAACAACGTACACGAATAGTTTTTCCGGAACATCGAGATCCTCCCAGACATGGGGTGTATTCGCTGACTCAACTGATCATGACCTTGCGAGGAAACTGCGAGTTGTCCTCCAGGAATGTCTTCTTCCTCTTCAGCTCTTCCAAGGTCGGCTGTACCCTGCCCTCCGCATCGGTAACGCGGGAGACCAGCGTATGTTCGCCCGGCGTGGCGCCGTCCCAGCGATAGTTGAACAGCTTCCAGGAATATTGCGTATTGGTGGAAGCCAGCGACGCCTTCTGCCAGGGCCCGTCGTCGACTTTCACTTCCACCGACCTGAGCGGCGTGCCGTCGTTCAACACAAATCCGAAAACGTCATACGAGCCGCCCTTTTTGCGCACTCGCGCTATGACCGACTTCAAGTGTTGGCGCGTAATTTCCGTCTCCACCCACTGCGTCCCCGGATCGGTGTCCTCGCCATTACCGCCTTCTCCAACCACGGATCGGTACCAGCGGGCTTGATAATTCCCCAGATAGCGATCTTCCTGCAGATGTATTTCCGCGAGCCACTTCACGTTACATACGCCATACCAACCCGGCATGATCAGCCGCAATGGCTTTCCCTGCGCGAGCGTCAAGGGATCACCGTTCAGCGAATATGCCAGCATCGGCTGAGGCTTCATCGCGTTTTCGAGCGTGATGCTACGGCCGAATTGCTGATCCACCTTGAATGTCTGTTGCCGGAAGACTACCTCCTGCGATCCGCGGTCCGCGCCGAAGAAGACTACTTCTCGCGCCTTGTTGTTCACGCCGACGTGTTTCAGCACGTCGCTCAACTTCACGCCCTTAAACATGCCGCAGGAAGAAAGCCCCTGCACGGACCTGGGGCTGTTGCCGGAACATTCGTAGCCGGCGGCCACCTCGGTACCGTGCATTCCTTTCAAATCGTCCAGCGACAACTCGACCGGTTTATTGACCAAGCCCGACAACTTCAGCTTGTAAGTCGCCGGATCGATCTCCGGCCGGTTCATGTGCTGCAGCGCGTAGAATTGGTCTTTCGGCGTAAACGGTCCGTCGATCTTGCGGATGTCGAGCACGCGGGTGGGCGCGTTCGGATTGGCGCCCGGATTGAAATTTTTCGGTATGTCGGTGAACGGCACGTCCACCTCGTCCTGGGCCAGCGCCGGCATCGCCCAATCGGGCACTAGCGCAAGCACGCTCGTCGCCGCCAATCCTCTTCTAAAAGTCTCCCGGCGGGTCATCTGTTCGGACATCATTTACCTCCTGGTCGATTCGATCACTGACTTTATCACAACTGTAACCTGAAAAACGAGAACAGCAAGAGATATCAAGCTGTCGGCGACTGCACTTGCCGCAGACGGCGCTCGAGAAAGCGGCGCTCGCTGTCATTGGCGACCAGCGAAAGCGCTTTGGTGTAGGCCACGGCCGCTTCCTCCGTGGATCCCATGCGTCGCAGCAGATCGGCGCGCGCTGAATACAGCAGGTGGTAGCCGTCAAGATCCCCGTCCGCGGCAAGCGCATCGATTAATTCGAGCCCCGGCCGAGGGCCGGCAGCCATTGCGACCGCCACCGCCCGGTTCAACGACACGATAGGCGACGGCTGGAGGCGCTCCAGCAGATCGTACAGCCGCAGTATTTGGGGCCAGTCTGTGTCTTCGGCTCGCGCCGCCCGGCAATGCAGCGCAGCGATGGCCGACTGCACGGCAAATGGTCCCGGCTCACCTTGAAATGCCTCCCCGACCAGCGGCAATGCTTCAGCGATTTGCCCTTGATTCCAGCGGCTGCGATCCTGCTCTTCGAGAATAACCAGATCGCCAGATGGATCGAGACGGGCATCGCGCCGTGCGTCGTGAAGCAGCATGAGCGCTACCAGACCAGTTACTTCCGCCGGCGGCTGTGGCGACGTTAGCTTCCTTATCAGACGCCCGAGCCGGATGGCCTCCTGGCAAAGATCGGTTCTCACATGCGGTCCGCCACGAGTGCTGGCGTAGCCTTCGTTGAAAATCAGATAGATCACGGTTAGCACGGCGTCGAGCCGCTCAGGCATATCGTTCGTGCCGGGCACTACATAGGGAATACGCGCGTCGCGAATCTTACGCTGGGCCCGCACCAGGCGTTGTGCCATGGTCGACGTCGGAACGAGAAACGCGCGCGCGATTTCGTCGGTATCCAAGCCACCCAGCGTACGCAACGTCAGCGCGATCTGCGCTTTCCGGCGCCAGGGCCGGATGGCAGCAGGTGAAGATCAGGCGAAGGCGATCGTCGGCGATTTCGGTGGTGTCGTAGTCGGGCTCGTCCAACACTGTCTGGTTCAAGGCCGAGGCGGCGTAGGATTCGACCTTCTCCTTGTGCAGCGCGAGGCGGCGGATGCGGTCGATGGCCTTGTGCCGGGCGGTCTGGATGATCCAGGCGCGGGGAAACTCGGGGATTCCGGCGGTGCGCCATTGGTCAACGGCGGCTGCAAATGCTTCCTGCGCCGCCTCTTCGGCCAGTTCGAAGTCGCCCACCAGTCGAATCAGGGCCGCGACGATCCGGCCCCAATCGGAGCGATAGACCGCCTCGACAGCTGCATCGGCGTCCCCTTGCATGCGTCCATCCCACTGCATTCCTCGATGGTAGAAAATTATCAGGTGGGTTGTCGATTTTGACGCCCGCCGTTCGATTTACTGATGGAGGCATACGCATGCAATACATGCTGCTGATTTACCTGGACGAGAACGCCCCGACCGAGGCCCAGCGGGAGCAGTGTTACGCTGAATCGGCGCAGTTCGCTCAACAACTCAACGCCAGCGGACACTATCTGGTATCCTCACCGCTGCACCCGACGTCGACGGCCACCAGCCTTCGCGTTCGGGACGGTAAACGGGTGGTCACCGACGGTCCGTTCGCTGAGACGCGCGAACAGCTCGGCGGTTTCTTCCTGATCGACGTCCCGGACCTGGATAAGGCGATCGACATCGCCGCACGGCTTCCAGCGGGCAAGTGGGGGACTGTGGAAATCCGGCCGGTTATGGAAATTGCGGGCCTGCCGGCGCATAAAATTTCTCGCCCTGTCGATTTCGCTAGTCCTCGATCGATCTAATTGTGGAGGGCAGGAGACAAGGATATGCGATTCATGATGATCGTCAAAGCTAGCAAGGACTCAGAGGCGGGCAAGATGCCCAGCGAAGAACTGCTGAGCGCCATGGGGAAATATAACGAAGAGCTAATGAAGGCCGGCGCCTTGGTCGACCTGCAGGGACTGCATCCGAGTTCGAAGGGCACGCGCATCAAGATCTCCGGCGGCAAGCGGACCGTGATCGATGGACCCTTCGCCGAAACGAAGGATCTGATCGGCGGCTACTGGATCATCCAGGTCAAGTCGAAGGCAGAAGCGATCGAATGGGCCAAGCGCGCTCCGGCGCCGCACGGCGAACATGCCGACGGCGAGATTGAGATCCGCCAGATCTTCGAAATGGACGAATTCGGTCCCAGCGAGGCAGTAGATCGCGCGCGCGAGCTCGAGAAAGAACTGGCGAAACAGAAGTAGTAATCTCGGTTGAAAGGTAGAGGAGGGAACGGTTATGCCAACGTCAATTCAGTCGGCTACAGCTTTGACAAACGCGCCGGTCTCTAAAGCGAGGCTGCGAACCGGAAGCATCCTCAGTAGCCTCGTTGTTCTTTTTCTGGCCTTCGACGCCGTCATGAAATTCGTGAAGCCGGCTCCAGTGATTCAGGCCTTCGCCCTGACGGGATGGCCGGATAGACTGGCTGTCCCGCTGGGGATTATCTTACTGACTTGCACCGCTCTTTATGTCATCCCGCGGACTTCCGTTCTGGGCGCGATGCTGCTGACCGGCTATCTGGGCGGCGCTGTCGCTACGCACTTGCGCGTCGGTGATCCATTGTTCAGCCACGTATTGTTCCCGGTATATATGGGCGTGCTGCTCTGGGCGGGGCTGTACTTGCGGGAAGACCGCCTGCGCGCGCTGGTGCCGCTGCGGAGTTAAACGTGGGCGAACCAAGGTCGATCCAGATGAAAGGAGAAATCATCATGTCGAAAAGCCAAAACAGAATCGATGAAGCCCTTCAGCTTCAAGCTCCCCGCTTTGAAGAGAACAAGGCGCTGCTGATAGCGGGCCTGCGGGGACATTTCACAACTGCAAACTCGGGCGAGATTCCCGAACAATGGGAGCGTTTCGCATCGTTCGGCAACGTGCCGGGAAAGATAGGCTCCGCGTACTACGGCGTCTGCTTCAACAGGTCCGACGGTATCGACTACCTCTCCGGAGTCGAGGTGTCAAGCGCTGCCGGCCTCCCCAAGGAATTCTGCTGGGTGAGTATACCAGCGCAAGAGTATGCGGTTTTCCCTCATCAGGAACATGTGTCGAAGCTCCGTAATACTCTCGAGGCCATTCAGGACGAGTGGTTCCCGCAGTCCGGCTACGGGGCCGGCCGGCAGGCTGCGAAACAATGGGCTTTCTTCGAACGCTACGGTGAGGAGTTTGACCCGCGCACGGGAATGGGAGATATCGAAGTTTGGATACCGATCAGTCGTAAAGAAGGAGAGAAGAGAAGATGAGTAAAATACGCGTACTAGTTGGAACACGCAAAGGCGCGTTTGTTCTGACATCGGATGGCAAGCGCGAAAAATGGGACATTAGCGGTCCGCATTTTGCGGGCTGGGAGATGTACCATCTCAAGGGATCACCCGTTGATCCGAATCGACTGTATGCATCGCAGACGAGCGGCTGGTTCGGGCAGTTGATCCAGCGCTCCAATGACGGCGGTAAGACGTGGGAGCCGATGGGCAACAAATTCGTGTACGACGGCGTTCCCGGCACTCACCAGTGGTATGACGGGAAGCCGCACCCTTGGGAGTTCAAGCGCGTTTGGCATTTGGAGCCATCGCTGAAGGATCCGGATACAGTTTACGCGGGAGTAGAAGACGCGGCCATCTTTCGCTCAACTGACGGCGCACAGACCTGGAAGGAACTCCCGGGACTGCGCGAGCACGGCTCAGGGCCGCGCTGGCAGCCAGGCGCCGGCGGGATGTGCCTGCATACGATTGTTCAGGATCCTAGCAATCCCGGCCGCATGTTCATTGCCATCTCAGCAGCGGGTGTGTTCCGGACAGATGACGCAGGCACGACGTGGCGGCCGATCAACAAAGGGCTGCGCTCCGAGATCATGCCGGAACCGACGGCCGAAGTCGGCCACTGCGTGCACCGGATTGCGATGCACCGGTCGCGTCCGAATACGCTGTTCATGCAGAAGCACTGGGATGTCATGCGCAGCGACAACGCGGGCGATTCATGGCAGGAGGTGAGCGGGAACCTGCCCACCGACTTCGGATTCGTGATCGACGTGCACGCGAACGAACCGGAGACAATTTATGTGGTCCCTATCAAGAGCGACTCGGAGCACTTTCCGCCCGAGGGCAAGTTGCGCGTATACCGCAGCCGGACGGGCGGCAACGAGTGGGAGCCGCTCACCAAGGGTCTGCCGCAGAGCGACTGTTACGTAAACGTCCTGCGCGACGCGATGGCAGTGGATTCGCTGGATAAGTGCGGCGTGTATTTCGGCACCACCGGCGGGCAGGTGTACGCGTCGGCGGATGCGGGAGACAGTTGGAATCCCATCGTGCGGGATCTGCCAGGCGTATTATCGGTGGAGGTCCAGACGCTGGCATGATCCGCGTTGTACTGCCGCAGCATCTCAGAACGCTGGCGCGCGTCGGGAGCGAGGTGCAGGTCGACGTCCGGGCCCCGGTGACGCAGCGCTCGGTGATCGACGCGCTGGTGGCTGTATATCCGATGCTGGGCGGCACCATCCGGGATTACACGACCGACGAGCGCCGGCCGTTTTTGCGATTCTTCGCCTGCGCGGAGGATCTGTCGCATGAATCGCCGGACGCTCCGTTGCCCGATGCGGTGGTGTCAGGAGCGGAGCCTTTTATTATTCTGGGCGCTATTGCCGGCGGTTAGCCGGCGGAACGCTCTCAATCACTAACGATCCGAAATGTTCCACAGGAGAATACTATGCAACTGAATCCCTATCTTCATTTCAACGGCCAATGCGAAGCAGCCTTCAAGTTCTATGAGCAGTGTCTCGGCGGCAAAATCGAAGCCATGGTTAGCCACGTGGGTACGCCGGCCGAGGCGCAAGTGCCACCGGAATGGCGCGATAAGATCATGCATGCCCGTTTAGTCGTCGGCGGCGAGGTCCTGATGGGCATGGACGCTCCGCCTGACCGCTATAAAGAACCAAAAGGCTTCAACGTTTCGCTTCAGTTCAGGGACATCAAAGAGGCAGAACGGGTATTTCATGCGCTTGCGGAGAACGGGAAAGTGGGTATGCCGCTGCAGCAGACCTTTTGGGCCGCCCGCTTCGGCATGCTGGTCGATCGATTCGGCATACCCTGGATGATTAACGGCGAACTGGCTGCCTGAGCGACGCATTTGTTAGAATAGCCGGTGCCTGTTTCAATACAAATGAGAACTACGTCTCTCGTTCTCGTGGTTGCTTTCGGTTTACCGTTGGTGACGGCGCCGCTCTCAGCGCATCATTCATTTGCCGCCGAATATGATGGCAAGAAGCCGATCCAGCTCCAGGGCGCGGTCACCAGGATCGATTGGGAAAACCCGCACGTCTATGTCTATATCGACGTTAAAGACGATGCTGGCAATGTCGTGAATTGGGCATTGGAAGGGCACCCTCCCAACACTCTCCGCCGCACGGGATGGACCAAGGGTGCGCTGAAAGTGGGCGACACAATTTCTGTCAGCGGCTGGCGATCCAAAGATGATTCGGACCGGATCGCCGGCCGGGAAGTGACGCTGCCGGATGGGAAAAAACTTTATCTCGGTCCGCCCTCGGAGTAAATTCTAGGAGCCACGATGCAACGCCGTTTTCTTCGTGCGATTTCGCTGATTGCACTGGGGATGGTTGCCCTGGGAATGTTGCCAATCGCCGCTCAGGTGGCGCCTTCCGGTAAAATTCCCCGTGCGGCCGATGGGAAACCGGACCTATCCGGCATTTGGCAGGCCATTGGCGTGAGCCTGTTCGGTGAAACCGGCGAGGTGCGTCCGGGCGAAGGACGTGCCAGTACCTACGGCCCGCGTGAGTCGGCGCCGTATCAGGCTTGGGCAGTGAGCAAGGTCAACGAGCTGGCCGCCGATAACCGCACCGATCCGAATGTCCACTGCAAGCTGGCGGGCGTGCCCCGGATAACGGGCATACCGGTGCCATTCGAGATCGTGCAGACACCTAAGAAGACGATCATCCTGTACGAGTCCAATCATGCCTTCCGCATCATCCCCAACGACGGCAAAGGACATCCGCCGGATTTAGATCCGACTTACATGGGCGATTCCGTGGGCCGCTGGGAAGGAGAGACATTTGTCGTCGACGTAACTGGATTCAACGACAAAACCTGGCTTCCTGGCGCGGGGCATTTTCATAGCGACCAATTGCACGTGACTGAAAAGTTCAAGCGCAATCCCGACGATACGATCGCCTACGAAGCCACCATGGACGACCCGAAGGTACTGGCCAAGCCGTGGACCTATCGCCTGATTCTCCGGCACCCGCCGCGCGATGAGCGCATCATGGAAGCGGATTGTTCAGAGAACAACCAGGATCTGGAGCATATCGTAAAGGACAAGTGACGCCGCTATTTGTCACGCCGCACGGCCCAGTCGTATTGGGCCACCGCAAAATCGATCACGTCGGGAACATCTTCCCGCAGCAGGTAGCGATTCTCGACTAATTTCCGGGCAGCGAGCGCCACCTTTCCGACATATTGATCGCGACTCGCGTAGCGCTCTTCGATGGACAACCTCGAATCTCCTCTTGCCTCCCGTTCCGCGCGGGTGCGGGCGAACGGAAAAAACGACCCCGCTTCTCCCGCGAATTGATCGGTTGCGCCGGTTCCGGCAGCCCGGTAATTCCAGCCGCTGTAAGTGGCAATCGGGACCTCCACGCAAGGCAGCCGGATGCCGGCGCGTGCGTTCCCGTTTTCGTCCACGGCCGGGACGAGCGAGACAAAGGGCTTGCCGATTTGGGGCGGTTCGAAATCGACGATGCCTTCTCGCCACTTCGGGCCGAAGTCCAGCCGGTAGGTGATCAAGGCCGGTGGCGGGAAAAGTACTCCGGGGATTTTCGGCCAGCCGGCTTTTTCGCGGGTGGTCAGGGTTCCGTCGGAGATGTGCGGAAGCTGGCTGGGCGGCGGAGCAACGCCTTCCGTCACCCATGCATCCAGCGCCTGCAGCAATGCGCGAACCACCAGGTTTCGATTAATGGGGTTCAGCGGCGCGGCAAGATTGGCGGCCGGCTCCGTAGGGAACGGTCCGAAGAAGTGCGGCCCGGATGCAATGACGTAGATTCGCGTCCCGGCAGGCGGCTCGAGGTCGCGCTTTCCCGCCGGATCGGTGTGAACCAGAGATCCGCTTCGATTGAAGTACTCGGAATTGCTCAAAATGTGAAAGATCTTAGGCGCGACGTGCCGGGCTTCCGCTCGCGCCAACAGCGCATCCGTTTGTCCGGTCTCCGGGTCTGTCTCCGGGCCATCGGTAAACGGGAACATGTCCACGGGATAAAGGAAATTGAAGAATTCCTCGGCGTCGCGCGAGGCTTGTCCGAACCGGTTATTGAAGGAGCCTCGACCGGCCCCGCCTACCTCGTCGATAACGCCGTCAAAAACCTGGCGGCCCTGTTCATCCTCATTGAACCCTTCGTACAGAAAATGGCGAAGAAAACGACCGCTTTGCGAGACGCCCCAACCGTATGCGAAGCGGATTCCGCGCAAAGGATTGCCAGCATCAGAATATTTCAAGAAACTGATCAGATCGCGGGTATCGGCTAAGCCCGTACCGACGACACGCGGATCGCGAGCCCGGTATACGACGTCATAAATCCGGCCCGGTTCAAAGCCGCCTTCGAGCGCCACCGCCGAGTCGTCGACGAAATGCCATTTCTCGCGGGGAACGCGCTGCGGCGGAGCGATCGTCGCGTCGCGCACGGTCATGAAAGCGTCCGCGCTCTTCACATCGGCAATTGGATAGGATTTATGCCCGCGATCGGCAAGCGGCGCGGTTTCGGAGCGGGCGTCCAAAATGAAATTCCCGCGTACCAGGCCGGTAATCGGAGCGCCATGATCGGTTGCAATCGGCATGTTCATACGCATGCGGCCGTCGGGCACGTCCCATTGCCATCCCATCCACAACAGCGAATAACCTTGCCGCATCAAAAAGCCGTCGCCCAAGTCAGCTGGCGTCGTGGGATCTTGGCTGGGTCCGCCTTTCTGAAAAGTTCGCAGCATTCCCTTGGAGCCGCGGTTCCCAACTTCGTAGAGGAGCCGCCCGTTCCCGCGACTTACATCCACTGGTTTGAGAAGATAGAAATCCGCCGAAAACTCAACCTCACCGCGCGAGTTTCGAGCAGCAAGCCCAAGATCGACGATCCCTGCGTTTTGCGGGAGCGACGGATTGAGGGCAAACTCGATCGAACCTGTCAGCTTTTCGTAGGCACCCACTGCGCCGAAAGCTTTTCCATTGAGCACCGGCTCGCGATGGTCGATGCGGACTTGAACGACGCGCGCATCCGCGACGGCCGGCAAAAACGAGATGAGGTAGGACAAGCGCAGAAGCGAGACTCGCATGGATTTGTTGTAACGCAAGCGGCCGGGCGTAGCAAGTGGGAAGCCTCGTATCAATCAACTCTTCCTGCATGAGAGCGTCGCGGAGCCGCCGCGGTACAATTCCCGATTGTGGCATCCTCTGACCTAAAACAGGTACGACCCATATTGGCGTGGAGGCGGGTGTATTCTGGCCTAGCGATTTGTCTGGGGCTCATTTTGATGGTGATATATGGGTTGACGTTTTCGGTTTCTCCGCTAAACGGTGAGGATTTTGCACTGTCTCGGCTACAAAAGGGCGGAGGATTTGGAACAGTACCTGGGTCAGTAGCACGGCGCTCCGCCAAATGAGGGGATGGAATGCGCGGTTCGGCGAACAACTCGCCATATTCTGGCTGGAGATGCCGGCTCCGTGGTTCACAGCGGCTAGTATCGTCGCGTTCGCGGCCTTTTGCTGGTCTGTGACCGCAATTGCACGACGGTCGGTTCGATTCGACCAGGCGTTTTTGACGGGCTGGATTGTAGCCAATTCCCTCTGTTGGTTGGTTTGGCCTCGCATGGAGATATTTTTCTGGCGAACCGCCGCGGCTGAGTACTTGCAGCCTCTGGTTCTGACTTTGCTCATTGCCCTTGTATTCGTGGCGAAGGATTTTCGGGCGGCCATAATATACCGCCCGTATCGAGTCATTGCAGCCGGCGTGGTCGCCTTTCTTGCAGGGATGTCCTTCGAGAATGTGCCCCCAGCGCTTCTGATCTACTTCGCGTGGTGCGTGATTCGCCTTCGCCGACGGGGCGATGAGAAGATAAGCAGCCTGGTGTCGCTGGCTTCTGTTTATGGGCTGGGCTGGATTGCGCTAATGGCGGCGCCCTCCACGAGAGTTCGCATCAATTTCTACAGAATGCAATTTGGCGCACCGGTTATATCTCTCTCATATCTGGCAAGCCGCGCGAGAAACGTTTTGGACGCCTTGCTATCGTCGAGTCTTGCACTCTTGATCCTGTTCGCCTGCTGTGTGTTGTTCGGTTTGGTAAAGGCGAGCCCCTCGGGAAAGCGATCCTTCTCTTCGCTCGAGTTCTTGTTTCCAGGTCTGGTTTCATTGGCAGGAGCGGTATTCGCACCTTATACGGAACCTCGCGCGTTCATCCTTCTTTGGGTCTCGATGCTTGTATATGTGGCCTGGATCTTTTCTGAGGGAGATGCAGCAGGGCCTTCTATTCTGCGCGAAGTTTCTGTACTAACGTTGACCATCTTCGCTATTGGGATGGCCGCCAGCATATATGGCGAGTACGCAGAGTTTGGAGTCCAAGCCAATCGCAGGATCGATACTATCGTGGCAAACGTTGGCCGGGAGCCATGCGCGAGGGGGCTTGAGGTTCCCCGATTGAACAGTGATGCAAGCCCTCGAATACTTAACAATCGAGATGCGTGGGTAGCGAGTAGCCTGAGTCAGGTGGATTCGTATTTTGGCTGCAAGCTTATCCTCAAGTGATGCTAGCCAGTTCTTCTCAGCATCGTCCGGCGCGTTCCCGCTGATCAACCAGCTGAAGGAACGACGCCGCTTCGGGATAACCGGGCCGGAGCTTCAGCGCCTGATTGAAATCGGCTCGCGCCCGAGCCAGGTCGGGCTTGTACAACAGATGATAAACGCCCACGAACAAATGAGCCCGCGGGTCGAGCGGCCGCACTTGCGCGATGCGTTCGGCGGTCTCAGTGGCTTCATCGTACATTTCGAGCTGGTGATATTCCGCGGCGAGAAAATCCAGCCGTGAGTCGTCGCTCGGGTCGGCGGCGATCTCTTCTTTCAGGATCTGGACGTACCAGTGGTTCTTGCGGCGCCGCGCTTCCCGGTCTGAAGAGAAGCTGTGATCGATGCGGATGTCGGTCTCAGTTAACCGTCCGCCTCCGGACAGAATCGCAGCGTCGATAATTTCGTGGACACGGCCGCGGTATCGATAGTCGGGCCGGTTCGGAAAGAGCCGTACGACGTAGTCCGTGAACGGGCTTTGCGAATCCGACGCGTGATTGTTGCGCTCGAGAAAATACCCCGCGTCTTCCCCGAGCCCGATGAGCTTTTCGATCTTGGGCGCGCTGTCACGCTCCAGGACCTCGTCCGCGTCCAGCACCAAGATCCACTGGCCACGGGCGCGCTCGATGGCGCGATTGCGAGCGGCCGCGAAATCGACGGTCGTGAAATCGAAGGAGATCACCTCCGCTCCGTAGCGGGCCGCGATGCTGGATGTCGCATCCGTCGAACCGGTGTCGACAATAATGAACTCGCTCGTTAGATCACGTACTGAATCGAGACACCGTGGGAGGTTGCGCTCTTCGTTCTTCACAATCATGCAGAGACTGAGCGCGTCCGGCAAACGCGGCATGCCTGTTCCGATCATAAAGCAATCCACCAGCGGCGTGGCCGTAAGCTAGAAAGGTGGGTAACGCAAATCAACTTATCCGCCTGTTTTGGCAGCCCGCGGCCTCCATGAGTGCGATCCTCGATCAAGGCAGCCCGTTGTTTGCAAGCTGCGCCGTTCTTATCGTTTCGCTGTTGTTGGAACTTCGCCTTCGTGGCACCCTGTCATTGTCTTTAGCGATCCTTCCGCTTCTCGGGCTCGCGGTGGTTTACGTGCCTGCGACGCTGCTGTTCGCGAATCTATTCGCGCGACTGGGCAGCCTGAGCGTGGTTTTCCAGCGCGACTATTCTCCGCTGTTGACTTGTGCCGCCATGGCATGGGCGGCCGTCAACATTCCAATCGTTGTCGTCGCGTGGATTTTGCCCCTTCCTTTCGTCGAGGCCGTCGCGATTCTCGCGTACCTGTACTTTCTGGTGCTGATGTTCTTCGCCGTGCGCACCGTGCTCGGCACCGAGAATCGGGCCGCGGCAGCCACGGTCAGCGTCTCATGGCTTCCATTGCTAGCCGCGCCGTTTCTTCGGGGTCCACTGACCTTTCTGTTGGGGTGGCTCACATCGCCATTTCTGCTGCTTCTTGTTTTTTTCTATCTGCGGGCCGAGTTCGCGAACCTGGGCTCGGGAATGCGCAGCAGGCAACAGCTGCGCAGGATGCTGGAAGCGGCGACGGTCAATCCCCACGACGGCGACGCGCAATATCAGCTTGGGCTCATTTATCAGCAGAGGCATCAATACACGGAAGCGATCCAGCGTTTCACGAATGCGGTGACAATTGATCCATCGGAGACCGATGCTCACTTTCAGTTGGGGCGAATCGCCCTTAAACAGGGGCGTTTTCACGAAGCTCTGCTGCACTTTCAGACGGTGTTCAATCAGGATGAGAAGCACCATTCGAGCGAAATTCTGCGCGAACTGGGAGCGTTGTACGTCGGCGCGGGGCAGTACCAGGATGCCGAGCAGCAGCTCAAAGCCTACATCGGTCAGCGGCCCTACGATCCCGAAGGCCTCTATTACTATGGATTCGCACTCGAGCAAACCGGCGACGTATCCGGGGCGCGCGAGATGTATGACCGAGCGATCGAGTCTGCCCGCACGGCGCCGCCCTTTCGCCGGCGTTACACCGCGCAGTGGAGCCGCCGCGCACAGAAGCAGGCGCGCAAGCTTCCCCGGCCGTAGTTACTTATCAGCGAACGTTCAAAGGCACCGAGGCTAAGAGAGCGCTGGCCCCGTTCCACACTATTTGCACTCCGATGCAGACCAACAGAAACGACGACAGCCGCATGATCACGCTCATCGCCGTCGTTCCAAGAATTTGCGCGAGCCGATCCGCGAATCCGTAGCACAGGAAAATCATGATCGAGATTATCGCCGACCCAACGATCGCGGCCAGAACGGGCAGTAGATTGAATCGCGAAGTATGCGGGGCATTCGCTCCCAGCGTTATGGCGATGGAAATTGAACCCGGCCCCACCGTCAGGGGCAAGGTCAGCGGGTAGAACGCCTGGCTGAATTCGTCTTGCGGTTGCACGTGGCGGTGCATCTCAGTGCGTTCCTCTTCATCCCGCCGCTTCAGCATTGCCCAACCGGTCGAGATCACAATTAGACCCCCTCCCACTTGCACGACCGGCAACGAAATCCCGAAAAACGCCAGGATGTGCGTACCAATCAGGTACGACCCAACCAATAGGAAGAAACTGTTGATCGCGATCCGCCGAGAAAGCGCTCTGCGTCCTGAAGTCGAATATTCCCTCGTCAACGATAAAAAGATTGGGCTTCCCCCCAATGGATTCACGATGGGGAAGAGTGCGCTGACGATTAGAAAAATGTTCTTGAGCGTTTCAATCACGATGTTTGCGGGAAACAGTCAAATTCCAACTTGACGCATTCAGCGACAGCGCGTCAAGGCCCGCCCGCGACGATGCTCCACCAAAATTGGGATAGAATCACACAAGTTGCTTAAAGGAGAAGAAATCATGCGCGCAACGTTCTTCAAATCTCTGGTCCTGATGCTTCTTGCCGTGGGTGCACAATCCACCTTTGCTCAATTGTCGCCGTCGGCGGCCTGGGCCACGCATGCCCAGAATGAGTACCAGGTATTCGCGAACCTCACCTATTTGGTCGCCAGCAATTATGAGGCGAAGCTGGACATTTACAAACGGAGGGACACCACGGGCCCCCAACCCACTCTGATCTTCATTCATGGCGGGGGCTGGGTGCAAGGCTCCAAAGAACAGTCCCTGATGTCTATCGTGCCGTGGTTCGAGATGGGATGGAATGTCGTGAATGTGGAGTACAGGTTGGGACGCGTGGCATTGGCGCCCGCCGCAGTGGAAGATTGCCTCTGCGCATTGCGCTATGTGGCGGCACAGGCCAAAACGTACGACCTGGATACAAACCGTCTGGTACTGAGCGGCGAATCCGCCGGCGGACATCTGGCGCTCACCACCGGCATGATTCCGGAAAGCGCGGGTTTGGACCGGCAGTGCCCCGGAGCCCCTTTGCCAAAAGTGGCCGCCATTATCGACTGGTACGGAATCGCCGACGTCGTTGATCTGCTGGACGGTCCCAACCGCAAGACGTACGCCGTGCAGTGGTTGGCCAGCCTGCCCAACCGCGAGGAGATCGCCCGTCGAGTTTCGCCGCTCACCTACGTGAGACCGGGACTTCCGCCCATTCTTGCCATTCAGGGAGATGCCGATCCGACGGTTCCCTACCAACACTCCGTCCGTTTGACCGAGGCGCTGTCGAAGGTGGATGTCCCAAACCAGTTGCTGACGATCCCAGGCGGCAAGCACGGTGGGTTTAGTCGTGAGGAACGCACCAGGATCTATGAGACGATACGCGAGTTCCTGGCGAAGAATGGGCTGGGCGGTGCTTAGGGGCCAGCCGCGCAATCGCGCGTCGACAAGCACGTGACAAATGTTTCGAACTATCGGCGAGACATCGGTGCCGGGGGTTCCAACCCTACCGTGACGCACATCCTGATCAATACAGTTTATTTTGGGGAAAGCGCGTGGAATCGCCGGGAGAAGAACGAAGCAAAACGGCGAGCGTCCACGTCAGAAATCCCATCACCCATCTCATGACCGGAACGCCGAATGGCACAAATCAGCGCAACCGACTTCTCGTCCACCTGGATTCTGGTAATACTCACGAGGACAGGATCACTTCCGGTGCAAACGTTGACACGACCGACACGCGAGTCACCTGGGTCGCCGGACTCGAACGGGCTCCAGCTGGCAGCTGCACGACCGCACCGCAATCGAGGTCTGCGATAAGCCGGCCGCGTCGGCGGTGGAATCCTGGATGACTTGCGACGGTGTCACATCGCCGCTGGCGCCAGGCGCGAAAACCAGGACACGGTGATTTGGCGCGGCCACGAAAAGACGGCCGTCAGCAGAGACCGCAATTTTGTTTGTACTCGGAAGCGCTTCCGGAACCGGAAGCCCTGGCTGCAGCCCGGCGATCCTGCGGATCGGCGCCACATTCCCGTTGGCTCCCGGGGGAAAGACGCTCACCTGGACGCTCTGGAAGTCGCTGTCGTAGACGTAGAGCTCGCCGCTCGTGGGGTCAAGCGCAATCCCGACGGGGCCTAAGAGGCCTGTCGCGCTTCCGACGATCGTTCTCAGTATCGGAGGCGCGTTCAGCGTCTGCGACGTCGCGAACGTCGTCACCTGAAGTGGCTGCCGGATGGTCGCGCAACCCCCCGTCCCCATGGCCGGTACACCAATGGCTACGAGATTGTCATCGGTGTCGATCGCCAACCCGCCCACCGCGCAGAGGCCGGTCAGGGAGGGCGGGAATCCGCCACTCGAGGGTGCATCTGGGGACAGCACCAGAATCTGCCCGTCGCCGCGCATGGTCGCGACGAACGTGTTTCCACGCGCATCGACTGCGAGGCCTACGGAATCGTTGGCGCCCAAGCGTTCCGACAGCATGGGATACACCGGTCCGTTTGCCGCTGGAGCGAAGGTTTCCACCATCTCGTCCGACAAGAACTCGATGGTGTGTAACCACCCGTCCCGGGAGATCGCCAGAGACCGCGAGTTCCCAGTCAGGTTCGGGATCGGGATCGGGATTGCCTGGCAAGGCGCGGTGTTCCCGTTGGCTCGCAGCGGAAACCCGCCAATCCCGGTCGTCAGGCCCAGGAAGACCGCATCCCGCGGACACTGCGCCCACATGCACCCGGCGAGAAACAAAACGGCGCAGAACGATCGCATAGCCCCTCCTTGCTATGAGCGTACACCGCTGGAGAGCGCCGTGTCGAAATGTAAATTCTTGGCGGAGCGATTGGATGATGGTAGTGATACTGGCCCGAACCTCGGAAGCCAGAGATGCGCAGGTCACAAACTGACGGGAAATGCCCGATGCTGAGATGTGCCAGGAACCCTAGCGCTCCACTAACGGCAGGGCGAGTTTTGGCCGGCTCGTTCTGCAGGTCGATTCCTGGGCGTTTGGCCAGAAAAGGTGCTAACGCTCCTGATATTCGCCAAACACGGCGCGCATACGATCAGAGATCTCGCCGACGGTCGCGTAAGCTTCGGCGCACCCCAGTATATGCGGCATCAGATTCTCGCTCCCGCGCGCGGCCTGCTCCAAGCTTTGCAGCCTTTCCTTGACGACCTCGGCGCTGCGGGATGCCCGCACCTGGCGCACTCGCTCAACCTGCTGCTTCTCGAGTTCAGGGTCGAGGCGAAAGCCGCCCGGTGGCTCGGGCGCGTCCTGCTTGAACCGGTTTACGCCCACCGCCACGGCATCGCCGCGCTCCACGGCTTGCTGATACTCGTAGGCAGCGTTGTGGATTTCGTTCTGGATGTAATTTCTTTCGATGGCAGCCAGCGTTCCGCCCATGGCATCGATGCGGTCGATGTACTCGCGCGCGCCCTGCTCGATTTTATCGGTAAGCTGTTCGATGTGGTGGCTGCCCCCAAAGGGATCGGCGGTGTTCGTCACTCCGCTCTCGTGCGCGATAATCTGCTGCGTTCGAAGGGCCAACCGCGCCGACTCCTCGGTCGGCAATCCGAGCGCCTCATCCTTGGCGTTGGTGTGCAGCGATTGCGCGCCTCCCAGCACCGCCGCCAGCGCCTGCATCGAGACCCGGACTACGTTGACGTCGGGTTGCTGGGCGGTGAGCGTCGACCCTGCCGTTTGCACGTGAAAGCGCATCATCAGGGACCGGGGATTGCGGGCGCCGAACCGGTCGCGCATGATGGTGGCATAAAGCCGGCGCGCGGCGCGAAACTTGGCGATCTCCTCCAGAAAATTATTGTGCGAATTAAAGAAGAACGATAGCCGCGGCGCGAAGGAGTCGATTGCAAGGCCCGCCGCCAGGGCCGCGTCGATGTACGCGATGGCGTTGGCAAGCGTGAAGGCCACTTCCTGAACCGCCGTGGAACCCGCCTCGCGAATGTGATAGCCGCTGATCGAGATGGTGTTCCACTCCGGCACTTCGCAAGCCGCCCATGCAAACAGATCTGTAATGATTCGCATGGCCGGCCGTGGCGGATAAATGTAGGTGCCGCGTGCGATGTATTCCTTGAGGATGTCGTTCTGGATGGTGCCGGAGATCTGGCGCAGGTCGGCGCCCTGGCTCTTGGCCACCAGTACGTACAGGCTCAGCAGAATCGACGCCGTGGAGTTGATGGTCATCGAGGTGGTGATGTCCGCCAGGCGAATGCCCTCGAACAGGCGCTGCATATCCGCCAGCGAGCAGATCGCGACTCCCACCCGTCCCACCTCCCCGGCCGCGAGCGGGTGATCTGAATCCATGCCCATCTGGGTGGGCAGATCAAAAGCTACCGAAAGACCAGTGATGCCTTGCGACAGCAGATAGCGGTAACGGCGGTTACTCTCTTCAGCGCTGCCGAACCCGGCGTATTGCCGCATGGTCCACAGCCGGCCGCGGTACATGTCCGGATAGATGCCACGAGTGTAGGGGTACTCGCCCGGTCGCTCGTGGTTGTCGCTCATGATTTCGAGATCTTGCGCGCGCGCCAGAATGAGGAGATTCCGAACCCGGCCATGAGCAGAACAAATGGAATGGTCAAAGCCAGACGCCCGGCGCTTCCTTCCTTGCCGAAACTCCGAATGGCCGATGGGACCGGCAGCGCGGCTAGAACCAGAAAGAAGAATCCAATTACCTGATTCCACAGGATATGGATGGGCCGAATGACCCCAGGCAGCACATGGCCTATCAAACTCCTAGCCTTCGAAAGCATGCTGGTACTATCAGTGTAGCGAAGGCGGCGTACTGGGGCGCTAACGAGAAGGAAGGATTGAGCCGATACTATTAAAGACAGAGCAGAATCTGAAGCTTGGGACACTAACAATTTGGATGAAACTGTGCTTGCTTTCGAAACATCCACAAGGTAGTGATATGCTTGTAGTGGCCTGCCAAGAAAGGGGCAACGCGTGGAAGAAAAACTGAAGGAGCTGATGCAGGAATTGGGCAACGCAATCAACGAATCGTTGTCTGATTCGGATCGCATTGCGGCTGCAATCGGTGAGATCAAGCGTGCCGGATATGACGTCTTCCTGGTCCTCGAAGCCACCATCGGATTCAACAAGCGCGATGAGAATGGCGAATACGAAAATGAAGAAGGCGAGCTGGAAACCGATTCAGAAACGCCTCCCAAGCGCAAGTTTGAGTCTACCGGCAAGATCAAACTGACGTCGCAGGATCAAAAGTTCTTAAAAGCTCTGAAAATCGCGATCGACGAAGAAAAGAGCTAGCCCATCAGGTCCTGGTAGACCTTCCAGGTTTCCTCAACTGTTCTTTCCCAACTAAAGCCCGCACTGCGTTTCAAACCCTGTTGCGCCAGGCGTTGCCGGAGCTCCTCGTCCTCAATGAGCTGGCTCAACCCCTGGGCGATGGACCTTATATCAACCGGATCTACCAGCAGGCCAGCATCCCCAGCCACTTCCGGGAGCGCCGATACGTTCGAGGTTAGCACCGGCAAGCCGTGAGCCATCGCATCCAGAACCGGCATGCCAAAACCTTCGTCGAGAGATGGAAAAGCAAAGATGGAAGCTCGCCAATACAAGTCTTCCAGGACCGCACCGGAGACATAGCCGAGCACGCGGATATCGTTCTTGCGCGGGCTGGCATCGATTCGTTGGAGCGCTTCTTCGGCGCCGAAGCCGGTGGATCCGGCTAAGACCAGCGTCCATCCGGAGGCAACCTGTTCGAACGCCTGGACCAGACGGGCGACGTTCTTGCGGCGCTGGATCGCTCCCACAAACAGGATCATCGGCTCGCGCTTGGGCGCTGTGACACCGGGAGAAACGCGGCTGGCACCGTGCGGGATTACGCGAATCCGGGCCGGGTCGATATGAAGGAACGCCTCCACCTGGCCGGCGGTGAAGTGCGAAACCGTGATGATCAGATCGGAGCGCTCGGCCGCCGTACGCGCCTGCGCGGAAAATCTTTGCCGGAACTCCAGCGTCGAGTACTCGCCAGTCATAACGAACAGGTCGTGGAAGGTCGACACTGTGCGCCGGTAATGGGTGGAATGAATGCGCTGGTTGAGACCGTGAAACAGATCGGCCGACGCGGGCCATTCGTTCCACAGCAACCTGCGGTGGCACCCCGCCGGAAGGCGGGCGGAAAAAGAGCGAAGGTAGCGATGCGGCCGATAGCAGAACAGGTACCCGGCTTCCGGATGCCCACTTGCTAGCCCGTACAGTACCTCGCGCGAGTAGACGCCCACTCCCGACAAATTCGGGTCCAGGCTATAGGTCGCATCCAGCGCAATTTTCAATCAGCCAGCATAACGGTTTTCATCGAGCGATGCGTCTGGGCGGCAAACTCGTCGCCACCTTCGCCGAGCAGCTCCTCGGGACTAGTGTTGGAATCAAGTTCGGCGACCGAATAGCGGACCGACGCCGAGGGCCGGCCGCCGCTTGCGGCAGCGTCTTCGATGCCGGCTCTCACGCGATTGAGCAGCGCCTCCACCGTGGCTCCGGTCAATCCGACCGCGATCAATCCGAAGCGGCAGGTGTCTACGCGGCCGAGAAGTGAGGGCACTTCAAAAATCTCGCGCAAAACTTCCGCGGCTCGAATGAGGAGCAGCTCGCGGGCCTCACGATCGTCCTGCGTCTTTTTCGGGACGCCGGCAATGTCAATTGACGCCATAAGCAGAGTTTCCCGATTGTGGCGCGAGAGGTGCGCATAATGTTGGGCAATAGTCAGAAAGCCCTGCCGCGTGAGAGCCCCTGTCAGTTCGTCCACGAAGGGCGACGATCGAAGCTTGGTGGTGCGGCGCTGGCGCTCGACGGCGTATCTCAGGGAGCGCCAAAGCGAACCGCACTCCAGCTCTGATTTCAACACCACGTCCTGCGCGCCCTCGCGAAGCAAGCGATTGGCCAGATTTTCGTCTTCCTGGTCTGCCAGAACAACGATCGGCGCGCCGCGTGAATAGGCGTTAGCCTCCAGGAAGGAATCGAGCAGCGCCGGACTGTCCGGCAGGCTCAGATTGAGCAGCACCACGTCAAACCAGTCGCGACGCAGGCAGTCCAAGGCATCCGCAAGTTGTTCCACATGCACGATACTCGAAGTGCGCCAGTTACACCATTGCCGGTTCTCTTCGATCTCGATGAGCGCTTCCGAAAGAAGTTGCTCATCTTCCAGGTCGTCTTCCACCAGCAGAAGTTTCAGGGTTTTAGGGTCGGGCACACCGTTTAGTGCCGGTGACGGGGCGTTTGTCTCACTGGCTATTCAGCTATTCACGAATGTCTTGCGTATCGGTGTTCCGCTCTACGGCACGTCCACGTGGTGTTGAACGTCTCTAGACCGGAGAAAGGCTTCGGTTCCGGACCTCGCGCCACTCCGAAATTTTACATGGAGGGGCTCGTCCGCAAGGACCCAGTTCGTCCCTATTACTTTGCATTCCGTGGCCGTCGGAACACCGAATATCCTACCGGTTCTGGTCAACTCCGCGAATTGTCCCGGTTGCTGCTCCCTGTGTCCTATGACTTCGTATGCATTCAAATCGCCAGCGGCGTAGGTTGATTCTGGTACGATCACTAACGGCAACTCGATATAGTAATACGCTTCGGATCCTACGAAAAACAGGACGAGAAGTGCTAACCCTCCAAGTACATAAGCGTTGTTGCGCACACGCCCATCCTACACCTAGGCAAGATCCGCGGCTGGTGCGGCTTGTGGCTTGGAATGTAAACTCTCAGACCGCCAGTTGGTATTCTTTGAGCTTTCTATACAGCGTAGTCCGGCCGATGCCCAGCAGATTCGCGGCGATGGCGCGATCGCCCTTGGTGTATTCCAAGGCTTCGAGAATGGCTTGCCGTTCCATTTGGGTGAGCGGAACGATGGGCGGCCGGCCCAGCTCATCCGTGCGGTGATCATGCGCCCCTGCCTCCACGGGAGGCTTCGCCAGAGGATGAGATCCCACGGCCACCGACATGAACTGCGTCTTCTTAGCGAGCAGGTGGTTCTGCAACATCGAGGGCAGCTCGCCCACGTGCACTAGCGGTCCGGTGTTGATGGCGACCATGTGCTGGATGCAATTTTCGAGCTCACGCACGTTGCCTGGCCAGTCGTAGGAGAGCATGGCCTCCAGCGTTTCCTGCGTGAGCGTGTGGCCTTTGCCGTAACGATTTAGAAAGTGCGCGATCAGCCCGGGGATATCCTCTTTACGATCGCGCAGCGGTGCGATCCGAAGGTTCACCACATTCAGCCTATAGAAGAGGTCACGCCGGAACGTCCCTTTTTCCACCTCCTTGGCCAGGTCGCGGTTGGTGGCGGCCAAGACCCGAAAGTCCGACCGGTGATGCATCAGCGAGCCGACCGGCCGAAATTCCTTTTCTTGCAACACGCGCAGCAGCTTGGCCTGCAAGTCAAGTGGAAGCTCGCCGATCTCGTCGAAGAATGCGGTGCCTCCGTTGGCCGCTTCGATCAGTCCGGTTTTTTGCCCGACCGCGCCCGTGAACGCGCCCTTGACGTGACCGAAAAGCTCGCTCTCCATCAGCGGGCCGACCAACGACGAGCAATCGATTGTTACAAACGGCCCTACCGGGCTGATGCCATGGATGGATCGCGCTACTACCTCTTTACCGGTACCGGTCTCGCCCAACAGCAGAACGGGCCAGCGGCAGCGTCCGAGCTTCTCAACCATCCGGAGAACGTTCCGGATGCGCGGCGATTGACCAATTAAGATATGGTTCGTTGGTTCAGCGTGAGCGACCATTGGTTTGTTTGGCCATTCCCCTTAGAAGATGGTAGTGTGTTGACTCTCCATAAACTCTACAGAGACTTTAGGATTTCAGCAACACCCTAACGCATTAAATTCGGGTAAAAATTGTGGTAAGAACACTACCTACTTTGGGGGTAGTGCCGTAGTACCTTCTTGAAAATCCTAGGGATACGTTGTGATCGTACTACTACCGCCGGAACGTCCCGGCTACGGAACCTGATGCTTCATCGAGCCGGACCACGAAAGCAGGGCCGACCTCTGCGCGAACGCGCTCGGCCAGAAGACCCGCGGCGTCTTCGGTGTTTTCCCTTCCCACCAGTACCCTCCATAAAGAAGGACTACCGGGACGCAGGACTAAGCGCGCGGATCCATACTCGCGCTCCATCGTTGCTCTCAGGCGCTCCGCGCGATCCTTATCCCGGAACGCACCGGCTTGAACCGCATACCAATTGTCGGCCGAGGTGATCTGAGGCGCCGAGAGAATATCCACACGAACCTCCGCGACGCCTGGACCAATCAGATCGATGGCCTGGGCGGCAGCGTGCGAAAGATCGATGATCCTGCCATCGATGAAGGGTCCGCGGTCGATGATGCGAACGTCCACCGATTTATTGTTGGCAAGGTTGGTGACATGCACCCAGGTTCCGAAGGGGAGCGTGCGGTGCGCGGCAGTGAGTTTCTCCATATCGTAGATCTCGCCGTTGGAGGCGGCGCGTCCGTGATAAGGATGCCCGTACCAGCTTGCCAAGCCGGTTTCTTCGGAATGAATCTGAGGCGCCGGAGCGGACGCGGCGGTCACGCGGTGCTTCTTCGCGCATCCAGACAGCACGAAAATTGCCAAGGACAAGGCCAGCGCTAGTCTACCGGCTCGAGGCATCACTAGCTCCGATCGTAGCGCGGCTTCGCTCTTCGGGCAAGAACAGAATCAGGTCGTTTTGGTGTTTTTTTAGCTCGAACAATTCACTGATGAAATGGTTTTGGAGGGGTCGGAGGGGGTTGGGTGACTCTGGTCGCCGGAGTCGATGTGCATTTTTTTCTTGACTTTCGGTCCAAAGAACCTTATATATGAATCACACTGCGATCTTAGATCGCAAATCTGATGTTAGGGAGAATCAATCGATGAAGAACGCAACAAAGAAAGCAAAGACTGCGAAGAAGAAAGCGCCTGCCAAGAAGAAAAAGTAGTGTAGGCGCCCCGAGAGGGTATGCAGTTTAATTAGGGTTCATGCAAACGGCCCCGAGCGATCGGGGCCATTTTTATTGGCTTCCAGCACATTGTTCCTGCTCGTCCCTTCCCTCGCTCCGGTTCCGTTGCCACTCGTCCTGCGCTAACATTCGGACGTGCGCCGACGTACTTTCCTCCAAGCAGCGGCCGGGCTCAGCGCCGCCGCGGCAGCCTCCGCAGCCGACGATCAGCCGCTGGTTGCCATCCGTCTGGGTTTCGACACCTACTCGATCCGCGCTTTCCAATGGAAGGCGCTCCAGCTCATTGACTATGCGGCCGGTCTAAAACTCGACACCATCCAGATCTCCAGCCTGGACGATTACGAGAGCCTCGATCCGGCGCATCTGGCGCAAGTGAAGGATCACGCTGCCAAGGTGGGGATCGCTCTCGATGGCGGCATGGGTTGCATCTGCCCGCTATCCACAAGTTGGAACGCCAAGAATGGCGACCCCAAGGAAAATATCCTGCGAGGGCTGCGAGTTGCCAAGGCGATCGGGGCTACCTCGATGCGCTGCTTTCTGGGCCAGGAAGCGGATCGGCTGGGAAAATATGGGATCGAAGCGTGCATGGAGCGGACCATTGCGGTCTTGCGCTCGGTTCGTTCGGATGCGCAGGACCTGGGCGTAAAGATCGCCATCGAGAATCATTCCGGCGACACGCAGGCTCGCGAGGTCCGGACCATGATCGAGGAAGCCGGCAAGGACTACGTGGGTTCCTGTCTCGACACCGGAAATCCGATGTGGGTGGTGGAAGATCCCATGGTGTCGCTGGAAACTCTGGCGCCCTACGTTGTGACTACTCATATCCGCGACTCCGCCGTCTATGAGGTGCCACGCGGCGCAGCCGCTCAGTGGGTTGCCTTAGGAGACGGTAGCATCGATTTCCATAAGTTCGTGGCGCGTTACCGGGAGCTTTGTCCTAACGCCAGCATGCAGCTCGAGGTCATTACCGGCCGCCCGCCTCGGACGCTTCCCTATCTCGAACCGGGCTTCTGGAAGGAATTCCCGAAGGCCGACGCATCCGAGTTCGCGCGATTTGTGGCGCTGGCCAAGAACGGCCACCCGTTCACTGGCTTCATGGTGGTGGAGGACGGCGTGAAGGAACCCCTGCCCGAGTTCAAGGCGGCCTTGCGCGAGCAGCAGCGTGTGGACCTGGAGCGCAGCTTAGAATACGCCAAGAAGTCGCTCGGGGTGGGCGTGCGGTGGCGGAGTTAAGTTGACGACCGTGATCGTAAGCGAAGCTGCGGCAAGAAATTAGCATTTCTACTGACGCAACTCGCCACACATTGACGCAGCTCAGCACCACCACATATACTCTCAACATCCACGTAGAATTTTCGGTCGTGCCTTGCTCCACGACCATCCAAGCGTGCATAGGAGATTCATATGTTTGGTCGTGTTGTGAATACGATGACTGTCTTCTTACCGTTGGTCTGCGGGGTGCTGGTTCCTTCTTTATCGCGCGCCCAGGCTACCGGACAGATTACCGGCCTGATTACTGACCCTTCGGGCGCTGTCGTCCCGGATGCAACCGTCGAAGTCGTCAATGAAGCGACCGGCCAGAAGCGCACGGTCAGCTCGCGCGAGGATGGTTTCTACCTTGTTCCGCTCGTCAATCCGGGCGTTTATCAGGTGAAGGCATCGAAGACCGGTTTCGGCGCTTTGACTCGCAACGGAAACGAAGTAGCAGTTAACGGGACAACGAGGGTTGATTTCTCTTTGCAGGTCGGACAGGTCGCCGAGCAGGTTGTAGCGACGGCGGTGGCGCCCCTAGTGGAAACCAGCAACGCCACTCTGGGAATCGTGATCGATCAGCAGAAGGTCGTCGATCTCCCCTTGAACGGCCGCAACTTTGCCCAGCTCGGCACGCTGCTTCCCGGCGTTGTCGCACCTCCGCAAGCGCTAGGCGGATTAAACGGCACTGCCACGGTTGGCGGCTTCGGCGATACGACCGGCAGCTTCAACGTGAACGGGATGCGAAATCAGTCCAACAATTTCCAACTGGATGGCGCCTCCAACAACGATTCCTTCAACAGCGGCTTCGTAGTCCGGCCCCCGCCCGACGCTGTCCAGGAATTCAAGATCATGACGCATTCCTATGGCGCCGAATACGGGCGGAATGCCGGATCGGTGGTGAATGTCGTCACCAAGTCCGGCACCAACTCCTGGCACGGCAGCGCCTGGGAGTTTAATCGAGACGACACGTTTCAGGCGCGAAACTTCTTCGCTACCTTCACGCCAGCCCTGAAGCAGAATCAATATGGTGGCGCCATCGGCGGTCCAATCCTGAAGAACCGGCTGTTCATCTTTGGCTACTACGAAGGATTTCGCAACACTCAGGGAACCACATCCAACCTCGTGGTGCTATCCGCCGATCAGCGCGCCGGCAACTTCGGCGCCACCACCATCGTCGATCCGCTTACCGGCCTGCCGTTCCCCGGCAACATGATACCTGCCAACCGCATCGACCCGATCGCGGCTAAAATCCTGAGCAGTTACATTCCCCTTCCCAACCAGCCTGGAAATCACCTGGTGCGCTCGCCCAACATGACCGACGATCGGAATCAGTTCGGTGACCGGGTGGATTACCACCTCAACGACCACCATACGCTGTTCGGACGATACCTTTACGGGCATACCAACCAATTCAACCCTTTGGGTGGATCGAATTTCGCTCCGAAAGGCAACATCGCGATCGCACGCGTGCAGGACGGCATGGGTTCGGACACCTGGACCATTCGTCCCAATATGATCAATGTGGCACGCTTCGGAGTGAACCGCATCGATGCGAAACCCAATGTCACCAGCGGCCTGAGTTTGAGCAGCCTCGGATTTCAATACGCCCCCAGTAACGCCGCTGCGGCCGGCCTGCCGTTCATCACCATTAACGGATTCTTTACAACCGGCGACGCCCAGCAGCCATTTGCGAACCGCGTGAACAACGTAGTCAGCCTTTCCGATGACCTGTCCTGGATTCTCGGAAGGCATTCGCTCAAGTTCGGAGGCGAAATACGCCGCGATCAGATTAACGTCGCCTACATCAACCGTCCCAACGGCGACTTTACCTTCACGGGCCAGTACACCGGCAACGCCGCTGCTGATTTTCTGATGGGCTTTCCCATCCAGTTCCGGCAGGCCAGCGGCGATCCCAACTTGATTGGCTCCTCGTGGACCTACGCGGGTTATGCCCAGGACGAGTTCCGGCTCAATTCGCGGTTGACGTTGACCTTTGGGCTGCGCTATGAAGTCAACCAACCTTTCGTCGAAGCTAGCAATCACCTAGCCGCTTTTCACCCCGGCCAGCAGTCCGTCAAGTTCCCCAATGCACCCACCGGCTTGGTTTACCCAGGCGACGCAGGAGTTCCTCGCGGCACCTATCATACTGATGCGGATAATTTTGCGCCGCGCCTCGCGGGCGTCTGGGACCCGATCGGCGACGGCCGCACCAGCATCCGCGCCGCTTGGGGACTGTTCTACGACACCGTTCCCGGACAGGGCGATTTCTTCCAGAACGGCACCCTCGCGCCGCCCTTTCAGCCTTTGACCGAAGTGGACTTTCCGCTCAAGGTCTCAGGCCCCAGTTTCGCCAATCCGCTTCAGGGCGTGACGGGCGCAGGCGCGCCATTCCCCCCGGGTCTCATCTTCATCGGCTGGGGACCGGACTTCACCACGCCGGTCGTGCAACAGTACAACTTCAGCGTGCAACGCCAGGTTGGCGGCCTTTTCGCAATCGAGGCCGGCTACGTCGGGTCTTACGGAAACTACCTGCCGATCTTCATGGAGGTCAATCCGACCGTCCCGATCCTCTCGCCGGCGCCCGCCATCGGACCGCGCCTGTTCCCTGCGTTCTCACTTGTGCGGCCCACTTTCTCGGTTGCGAAATCCTGGTACAACGCATTTCAGAGCAGCTTACGCATGCGCCCTTACCACGGACTCAACTTGCTGGCTTCGTATACTTGGAGCCACGCCATTGACGATGTCTCCGGCTTGAACATCGGCGGAGAGTCGCGTCCCATGTTGCCCGTCACCATTGGAGATCCGGCTTCGTTCGACCAGGCGCTGTCACGCGAGAAAGGCAGTGCGCTATTCGATGTACGGCACCGCGTTGTTCTGAGCTTCGGCTACGAATTGCCGACTCTCTCCAAGTCGAATCTGGCCACGCGTTTACTTATCGGCGGCTGGCAGTTGAACGGCATCATCCAGGCGCAGACGGGATTCCCGCTCACTGTCATCGAGCCTAACAACGTATCGCTAACGTCATTGACGAATAGGCCAAACCTGGTCTGCAATCCCAATAACGGCGCGCCTGATACGCCGACTCGATGGTTCAATACCAGTTGCTTCCAGCGTCTGACGCTGCCAGCCAATGCTGGTCAGCTCGGAAACGAAGGCCGTAATGTTGTAACCGGGCCGGGGTTCAGCGAGACGGACTTATCGCTGTTCAAGAATTTCGCTATCCGGGAATCGATGCAGGTGCAGCTTCGCATCGAAGCGTTCAACGCGCTCAACCAGCCGATATTTTATCCGCCGGGCAACATGATCGGAACGCCGACGTTTGGTGTTATCACCCAAGCCGCGGATGGCCGTGTGTTCCAGATGGCCGCGAAGTTCAGTTTTTGAGCCGCGCCCGCAGGAAGCGGTCCCCCCAGGTCACCCGCGGTTCCAATCCCGCAGCCCCGGCACTCCCGCGCTGGTCTCAGCCTGCGTAGCCGCGCGCACAATCGCCTGCGCCATTGCTTCGGCCGCCAGGGCTCCGATCATGCCGTGGTTGGCTTTCGCGTTGAGCGCCCCAGTGGCAAGCGCGAAAATGGTATCGCCGTCGCCCAGCGTGTGCACCGGATTGATGGCTCGGGCATACCCGTCGTGCGCCATCTGCGCGACCTTCGCGATCTGCACCTTCTCCATCGCGACATTGGTCGCCACCAGCCCGATCGTTGTATTGGCCCCTGGTTGAACCAGCACGCGATTGCCTTTCATCACTTGGGCCATTGCATCCCGGAACCCTTTCCCATCCTCGGACCGCGCGCCGGCGACGATCTTCCCGGTCTTCGGATTCCAGACGTCGCCCACGGCATTCACCGCGACAATCGCCCCGACTATCACTCCCGTGTTGCCCACTCGAATACTGGCAGAGCCGATGCCGGCCTTCATGGAGAATTTCCCGCCGGCCATCTTGCCGATCGTCGCCCCTGCTCCAGCACCTATATTTCCCTGCACCACCGGTTTGTTCGTCGCAGCCAGACAAGCCTGATACCCGGCCTCCGCGTCGGGCCGAATCTTGAAATCCCCTCCGAATCCAAGGTCCATCAGAATCGCCGCGGGCACAATAGGCACCACGCCTCCACCGATCCGGAATCCTTTTCCCTGTGACTCGAGATATCGCATCACGCCACTGGCCGTGTCCAAACCATAGGCGCTGCCGCCGGAGAGCACCACGGCCTGGACTTGTTGGACCATGTTGATCGGGTTCAAAAGATCCGTCTCGCGCGTGCCCGGCGCCGATCCCCGCACGTCTACGCCCGCCGTCGCGCCGGCCTCGCAGAGAATCACGGTGCAACCCGTGGGGCGGGCCTTCAGCGTGAAATGGCCGACCGTGATTCCAGGAACATCGGTGATGCTTCCCGGCGGCAGCCATTCGTTCGGATCCGAGCCTTCGGCCGCCCGCATGTTGCGAGTCGCGCCGGCGGCCAGCATCGCCGCCAGTCCTTGGGTGAGATCTCTGCGTTTCATGCGAACCCTCCCATTAAGATTATCCCGTTCCAAGCAGGCTCATGGTCGTGAGCGCCATCACCTTCGCGGACTGGATCAGGTCGTCAATCACGACGTATTCGTCGGGCTGGTGCGCCAGTTCCAGGATGCCGGGTCCGTAAGCGATGCAGTCCTGGATGTGTCCGATGCGTGTTACGTGCTTCTGATCGTATGTGCCCGGACTGGCCATCAGTGGAGGCCTGTTTCCGAGCACCCGCTCAATGCTGGACTCCACAGTGCGCACCAGAACACTCGACGGGTCTGTCTGCGTGGGATGCACGATCATGAGATCTTCCAGCGTGTACTTGGCGGCGGGATTCTTCGAGCACAGATTATCCAGAAGCTCCCGCACCTCAGCCTGCACGTCTTCGAGACGCTCCTCAGCCAGGAAACGCCGGTCGAAGATGGCGCCCGCGCGATCGATCACGCAGGGAGTCTGGGTGCCCTGCTCAGGCTGTCCGCCGAAGACCGAATTGATATTGATGCTGGCATAGCGCGAGCCGGGCGGCTCCACCGGCATCTCCGTCCTTCGTTTCGCCAGTGCCGGCTTCAGCTTAGAGGTGATTTCGTGGATCACATCGCCCAGGTGGTCAGCCGCGCTCACGCCCAGGTACGGCATGCTGCCGTGTCCGATGCGGCCGTGTTGGATAACCTTGAACCAATAGACCCCGCGATGGCCGATGCAGATGCGATCCACATTGGATGGCTCGGTGATGATTACGAAATCAGTCCGATCTTTGTGGATCAGCCCTTGCTGGGCGAGCCAGGCGACGCCGGCGAACCCACCGCTTTCCTCATCCACCGTGCCGCTTTGCTCCACATTGCCCGCAAGGCGGATTCCGGAGCGCCGGATCGCCTCAACCGCGAAGATCGACGCCGCGATTCCAGCCTTCTGGTCGGCCGTCCCGCGCCCGTACAGTTTGCCATCGCGGACCAAGCCCGCAAAAGGATCCACTGTCCAGCCTTGGCCAACCGGCACAACATCGAAATGTCCGTTGAAGTGCAGCCGCTTCCCGGGCTCGCAGCCTTCCATGTGACCGATCACGTTAATGCGAGGATGTGTTGGCGTATGTTCGGGCCGGCCATCGGCGGCCACAAACTGGCAGGAGTACCCGAACTCTTTCAGCTTGGCGCCAATGAACTCGGCTCCGGGGCGATAGTCCTCACCAGGCGGATTGACGGTCGGGATGCGCGTGAGTCCCCTCAGGAAATCGACCATCTCATCAGCCATCGCCTCGACTGCGCGAAAGACCACCGACTCCTGCTTCGGCGAAACTGAACTCATAACGGCGGTTCGAAACGGCCGTCGATCCCGGTCCAGCCCCCATCGACGAACAACACCGTCCCAGTCACAAAGCTGCTGGCGTTGGACGCCAGGAAAACGATCGGCCAGGCCATCTCCTCCGGCTGCGCCCAGCGCTTCAAGGCACTGCGGTTTGCATAAGCGGAATACCAGTCGGCGTTCTTCTTGATCGGCTCGGTCAGCGGAGTCTCCACCACGCCGGGCGCCAGCGCGTTCACCCGGATGTTTTTCTGCGCAAGCTCGACCGCAAATCCGCGCGCAAGCTGAACCAGCGCAGCCTTGGTAGCAGCATACACGCCCTGCCCCGGTTCGACCGTCACCGACCGGATGGAAGACGTGAGGATGATGCTGCCGCCGTCTGCCATCACTTGCGCCACCGCTTGGGTCACCCGGAATGTGGCCTTCAAGTTTAAGTCGATGACACGGTCTAACTCGTCGTCGGTATAGGTGAGCAGCCGCTTGCGAACGTTGATGGCGGGCGTGACCACCAACACGTCGATTCTCTGGAATCGCGACTGGATCCCCTCGACGACTGCGTTGATGTTCTCACGCTTGCGAATGTCGAGCGTGAAGGCGGCGGCTTGGCCGCCCGCGCCCGTAATCTCATCGGCCACCTTCTGTACGCCCGCGCCATCCATGTCCGCGCAGGCAACCGACGCGCCCGAGTCGGCCAGCGCTAGCGCGGACGCGCGACCGATGCCCGATGCCGCGCCGACAACCACGGCGACTTTACCATCCAGGCGAAAAACTGAGTTTGCGGTTTTCATTGAGAATTCTGGCTCGGCGACAGAACCGTAATTATAGCGTTTGCCGGCGCATTACATAATCGGCGCGTTAAACTAATGTTGAGCAGTGAGCGACAGTCCCAATGAATCCGAACGGCGAAAACCGAATGGACCGCATGGAGCGCCTGTTGGAGGCGTATATCCAGCACAACGAGCGCGCGCATGAGAATTTCGAGCGCGAGCACAAGGATCTTCTGACCGCGCAAGTCGTGCTCACAGGTCACATGGACGTTGTCAACGTAAAGCTGGCCGACCTCAGCGTAAAGCTGGCCGAAGTCACTGTAAAGCTGGCCGAAGTCACCGACAAGTTGAACGGCTTGATTGGCGTCGTGGATGACATCATCCGGCGGCCACCACCGGCCTGATCGACGGCCTTGGGCTATGCTAGTCCAATGCGATTCTTGCTCGCGCTGCTCGCCATCCCGATTTTGTTCGCTCAGCCCTCGCCACAGCTCGACCAGCGCTGGGCGCCGCTCGCATTCCTCATCGGTGACTGGACCGGTGAGGGCGGAGGAGGACCGGGACTAGGCAGCGGCGGCTTTTCGTTCCTGCCGGACCAGGGCGGGAAAATCCTGATCCGCAAGAATCGCGCGGATTACCCGGCCTCTAAAGACCGTCCCGCTTTTTCCCATACCGACTTGATGATCGTGTATAGCGAGCCGGGCGAGACCAAGCTCCGCGCCATCTATTTCGACACCGAAGATCACACCATCCATTACACTGTGGAGCCATCAACCGACGGAAACAGCGTTCGATTCATTAGCGACAACTATCGATTGACCTATCGCAAGACGGGCCCCGATAGCCTGGCGCTCAAATTTGAGATCGCGCCCCCAGGCAAGCCCGGCGCGTACACGCCCTACATTGAAGCCACCGCCCGGCGCAAAACTAGAAACTAGAAACTTAGTAATCGTTCCGCTTCCGCCACTAGATTCTCAACTTGCGGCAGAATCTCGTTCTCGAGCTGTGGATTGTACCCGACCCAGGTGTCCAGCGCTCCCACCCGTCCCACCGGAGCGTCCAGATGCCCGAACAGTTCGTTGGCGATGCGCGCCGCCAACTCCGCGCCGTAACCGAAGGACAGTACGTCTTCGTGTGCCACCATTACACGGTTGGTCTTTTCCACCGATGTTCGGATCGCCTCCCAATCGTACGGCGCAAGCGTCCGGAGATCGATCACCTCAATGCTCTTGTCGGGGTAGCGCTGCTCCACATGCAGCGCCGCCTGCAGCATCTTCTGCACCAGCGCGCCGTAGGTGATCACCGTCAGGCTGTGGCCCGCTTTGATGATCTTCGCCTTTCCAAATGGAATCGTGTAATCGGGGCCCGGATGCTGCGACCGGTTGTATGGTTCGCGATACAGCCGCTTATGTTCCAGGAACAACACCGGATCGTCGGAGCGGATCGCCGTTCGCAGCAACCCGCAGGCATCCAGCGCATTGGACGGCATCACCACGCGCAATCCGGGAATGTGAGTGAAAATCACCTCGCCGCACTGGCTATGATAGATGGCGCCGCCGTTCAGGTATCCGCCGATAGCCACGCGAATCACTGCTGGCGCGCTGAATTGGTTGTTGGAGCGCCAGCGTATGGTGGCCAGCTCATCGCGCAACTGCATCATGGCCGGCCAAATGTAATCGAAGAACTGAATCTCGGCCACGGGCTTCAGGCCCCTTTCCGCCATGCCGATCGCGCGCCCGACAATGGATGCCTCAGCCAGCGGGCTGTTGAAGCATCGCAGCGCTCCATATTTGATCTGCAATCCCGCCGTGGCTTTGAAGACGCCGCCCTTGCCTTTCACCTCCGACAGATTCGCTTCGCGGCTGCAATCGGCCACGTCTTCGCCAAACACGATGATTCGCGGATCGCGTTTCATCTCTTCATGTAGCGTCCGATTGATCTCATCCACCATCGTACGCGGATCACCGCTGAACTGTGGCTCGGTTTCGAACTCGGCCGAGGTCGGGTCCACTTTATCGGAATATAAAAACTGCAGCGCCGAGCCCTTGGGCGGCGGATCGGCCCGCAAAACGCGATCTGTGGCTTGTTGGATCTCCTGGTCCACTTCGTGCACGATCACTTGCAGTCCTTGCCGGTCCAGAATGCCCTCCGATACCAGCCACTCGGGAAACTTGATCATCGGGTCGCGCGCTTCTTCCTCCGCGCGCTCGGCCTTCGTTTTATACAGGCGCTCGTCATCGGAGAGCGAGTGCGAGTACGGCCGTGTGACCGTGGCGTGGACCAAGGCGGGACCTTGCCGCGCACGCGCGTAGGCTGCCGCTTCCGACAGCGCGTGATAGGACGCCATGAAATCGGTGCCGTCCACCTCCAGGCGCTTCAAATTCGGAAAGCCGGAAAGCAACCGGGCAACGTTTCCGCCCGCCGTCTGGTTTTCAACCGGCACTGAAATCGCGTACCCGTTGTCTTCTATAAGGAACACCAGCGGGAGATTTTCGAGGCATGCCGCGTTGACCGCTTCCCAAAACTCGCCCTCGCTGGTCGCGCCTTCGCCGCTGCAGACTAGCGTCACTTCGTCCGATTCCGGCGCCAGATAGCGCGTCGCCTGCGCGCACCCGGCCGCCTGCAAATATTGCGTCCCAGTGGGTGACGACCGGGTCATGATGTGCAACTCCGGCTCGCCCCAGTGCGATGGCATCTGTCGGCCGCCCGAGGACGGATCTGCGCCCGCTCCCACCGCTCCCAGCAGATGCTGCTCCGCCGTCATGCCCAGCATCAAGCTTAATGTCCGGTCGCGATAATAGAGATAAAACCAGTCGTGCCTGGGACGGAAAACTAAGCCTGCGGCCGCCTGGACTGCCTCGTGCCCAGCCCCGCTGATCTGGAAAAAGATGCGATTCTGCCGCTTCAGCAGAATCTCCCGGTCGTCCAGCCGGCGCGACATATACATCGCCCGGTAAGCCCTGATAAGGTCTTCCCGTGCTGGCGCGACATCCACCGACGTTTCTAAGCTGGTTGGCGTTGCCATCGGTATGTCTAATGCTCTCCCGTCCTCAGTTTATCAGCGGGCGGCCTTTCGAGGTTCCGCTTTTCGGTCTGCGGTGCTCGGCCTGGAGGAGAACAAGAAAGGAGGCCAGAGTTCACAAAACAATCGATGCACCCAGTAATTGCGGGGTGCGGTCTGGACCGCGAAGGGGCAAGTACGGGATGGCGACTTCTCGCTCATGTGGATGGTTCCGAGGGACGCTCGCCGGAAAGAGCCCGCCGCCAGGGGGCCAGGCATGACCATTTCTTCGTGTTGATAGCCGCGCACACAACCATCACGTGAACTTTAGCGCACACATTCCGTTAGGATAGGTTCCGGACAGAGTAGCGCCAGACGATGGCTCAGGTTGGCGTGCTGGTCACTTGGCGGGAGGTCACGGGCACCGTCCCCTCTATGGCGTTGCTGCAGGAGCGCCTTGCCCCGTTTCAATTGCGGTATGTGCTCCTTGGCTTGGCCCGGTTGGCGGCGTTGCTGAAGACCTGGCAAAATCGGCCAGAGTTCGACGTGGATCTTTTGCTTGCGCAGCGCTTCTTGCCAACGTTTTATCCCGCGATCAGGCGGATCTGCGAGGCTTCTTCTAATCGTGTGACATTCACCCGTCTAAATGTTCTTTTCGTCGCCAAACAAGCTTGCGCGATCTGTGAGCTTGAGGGTTGCGAAATCCAGTCCGGGCAGGACGTTGAGGCGGTGTTCTCTTGCTGTTTGCTGGCGAATGACCTTCTCCTTGGCGTCCTATCGGACACTGCGAACACGAATCTTGACAAGGCAACAAAACTTCTTCCGTTCGCTAATTATGTTCCACGCGACAGCTATCCTAGGGACCTTGCGCGCAACCTGTTGCTCATCGAGGAGATTTCACCCAGCCTCGAAGGGCGCTCTGACCACATTGACATTGCCGCAGCCTTCGCCGCCTCCACCGGCATTAGTGCGCGCCAGTTTTGCGAACTCGCCTTTGGTGCTAGTGTCAGATTTATTACGAATGTTGAGGCACAACTACAAGAACCTGCCAGCGCATTCCTGCTTACCACCGAGTACTTTCGTCATGCCGCAATTCCACCTAATGAGCTCGCGAGGTTCTTTGCACGCCTCACCACGAACACCACAGCCCTACGTGCCGATTCCCAACGCCGGGGTACGTTCGGTGCTGACTTCCTGCTGTTTCAACGGCGGCCACTCGTCGAGTTCGATCAAGATAGATACTCGTGCCCCGATCCTGGGTTTCTTCTGGACAAAGCCGGTCCCAGCCTGTATTGGACATTGCATGAGGCGACGCCACGGGACCGGCAACATGCTTTGCTCACGTATTGGTCAGGCCTAATTGAGCGATACGCGCATTGGTTGTTTGCTGAGATGTATCAGGGACGCGGACAATTTCTACCATCGCCGCAGTTTTCAAACGGCGATGAGGCAGCCGATGGATGTTTGGTGGAGGGTTCCTCTCTTGTCCTTATCGAAATTAAAGGAAGCATCCTCACAGCACAGGCCAAGTATGGGTTCGATCCCGATACGTTGCGGGAGGAACTAAACCGGAAGGCGATCACTGGGGAAGATGGTGAACGTAAAGGTGTAGCACAACTCCGTTACAATCTTCAGCGTTTCCTGGAAGGCGATGATATCGCGGGTATCGATCGCGCCGCCGTGCGAACGATTTATCCGTTTCTTGTCTTCCTTGATCATAGCTTTACCGCACCGTACCTGAACCTGGTGTACAACGAACATTTCGACAGCGCTTGGTTTCGGCGACAATATAGGCGAATCATTACGCCGTTGTTCTCTCTAACCGTTGACGATCTTGAAAACACCCTCCCCTACACATACGAGCACGCATTCAACGAAATCCTGGAGTCCTACTATCGGGCCAACAGGAACATGTATGGCGAACTTTCCCACTCAAGCGTTCCGCTGCTTTTAGGAAAACGTCCTGGCCGGGACGTCGTCCGAGCTCGCTTTGAACAATTCGGGCAAGAACTGGAACGCCGGTTTTTTCCCCACAACGCTGAGCAATAGAGCCGAAACAGGGCTACCCAACTCCTCCCTCAGCACTTTACTCCACTGCCGTCGCAACGAACCCGGAATTTCACGTCCAGGTCGAATTCTACTAATGGGAGAATTACAGAACACAGTTTCTCCAATGGTCGAAATCCACATCTATCAGTGCGCTGATTCCGCTGTGTTACGATTTCGACCGATGCGACTTTATGAGGCCGCCATTGCGTGCCGCGCCTACACCGCCTTTGGTGGCGAATTCGACGACTCGTTTCGCCAGTTCGTGACTATCACTGGCGGTGCGCTGCGTCTCGAATCGGACGATTGCGGTTCGGCTTTGATGAAGTGGCTGAACGAGTGGGGATGCCGCCAGTTCGCCAAGGAATACCATGACGATGCGCTTGAGCGAATCCGACTGTGGGCTCAAAGATACCTTCGGGATCTGCCTGCCGAAGCCGCAAGCATACTGGAACTAACGGACAGCGACATCCATCGCGCAGCGGAAGCGTTCGAAGTGCTCAAAGAACTGCAAGCCTCACAAAAGGCCACCCGCCGTGGAGTGGTTTCTGTTCGTGTCGGCGCAACCGGCGGAGCTAAAATCATGTACGCTCTCCGCCCGCAAGCGTTGCCACCCTGGGACGATGCGATTCGAAACCGGTTGCACTGCGATGGTTCGGCAGACTCGTACGCTTCCTTCATCCGTACAGTAATACACGACGTCGAGGAGCTATTGGCTGATGCGGCCAAACACGGCGTAAGCCGCAGTCAACTACCCGCCATCATTGGTCGCAGCGAATCGACGCTGCCCAAGATAGTGGACGAATATTTCTGGGTTACCATCACGCGCGGCTTTGCGGTTCCAAAGGTATCCGATCTGCAGACTTGGGCCCGGTGGTGCGGCGTGACCTAATCGTATCTTCCCCTTCGTCGAAAGTCCTGCTGTTCGGGATCAAGTTGCCCAGAAACGCGCGTTGTTGGCATCTGCGAGGGCCGCCGGGTTAGATTCTGCGTGACGCCGCGGTGTGTTTACTGATTTGGTCCCTCTTTCGAAATCGATAAGAATGCGCCTGTTAATTCGTATGGCTGGGCTTAAATTTTCTGGGCCGGGAACCAACTGATGAAGATTAGTAATGGTCATTGGCTCACGGTCACTGAATCGTCGCGCTCACCAAGTACGCGATATAGGGCGCAAAATCGCCGAAATCGGCTTGACCACCGCCCACCAAATTCGGCGTGAGGGAGGTGGAGGCAGTAAATCCCCCGCCTGGGGTACCGCCCGGACCCGCCTGTATCGATATTTGGCTTACGTTGTTGGACCCGGCTGCGACTGCGGGTAGATAGGCGAGCGCCGCCGCTGGAATCGAATAAGTACCGGGGCCGGCGGGAACCGTGCACGAGATCAAAACTCCATGCGTAGTCGTGGTGGTCGAAGTGCCACCCTGGACCCCGATGTATACCACGTCTATACCCGTACCGGTCCAGTTGAAGATGAGCGGCTGGGAGCGATTGATCGTGCTGAGGGAGCTCAAATTTGTCACGGTGAAATTGGATGGCATTGTCGCGGTGACGGTGAATGGGCCGACCTGCGTGCCTCCACTGGCGGTCAGGGTATACGTGCCGCCGCCCACCAGGGTTCCTTCTTTCAGCGTGCTCGAGTATCCGGGGCCCGTGGGGGTTTGGAGAACCCTGATGGCTTGCGACGATAAACCGGGCCCGCTGATCGTGAGGGTGCCAGCATCGAGCTGCGCGTCTGCGGCGTCCGGCTCTTTTCCACCCGCGGGATAGGTCTCATCGAGCACGGTGCACAGGCCGAACTTGGGACCTGAGTACGGCAGAAGCCACTCGGCCGCTGTGTAGCGGTTGAACACTCCGCCCACCCCGTCCTCATAGCCTATGACGCGGCCGATCGACAGGCCGGCAAATACGATGTTGCCGCCCGAATCCAACTTCGAGAGCGTGGCGGCGCTGACCTGGCTGGCGCAGGAAGTCTGGCCCGCCGCGGCAATGGCAATCGTGACGCCGTTGCTGAGTTGCCCGCCCGCGCTCACCTGGACGGAAGCGAAGCAATCGGGCGCGATGGTAGCGGGCAGCGTGAAGTTGATCTGCCAGAGCCCCGGATATCCTGAGGACGCCCCGGCATAAAGCGGGGTGATCTGCGTGCCGTCGACGTTGACGCTGAAGTTTCCTGCCACGGTCTGGTCGCCCGAGGTGCCGCCGGTGTCGTTTAAAGGATCGGCGCCGCCGCCGGTGCCCCAAAGGACCAGAGTGTCGCCGGGATAGGCGGGCGTCAGCGTCCAGTTGAAGCCTCCGAAGGCCAAACTGCCGCTGGTTAACCGCACCAGACTGAGTCCGCCGTTAACGTTTCCGATGGTGGCTTGCGCCGCCCCCGTGCCAGCGCTGTTGGACGTCGCGATGCCAAAGCTGCGGGCGGCGACGGATACGTTTTGCGGCGCGCTGGTCTGGTCGTTGTAGGTCAAGCGAACGGCATAGGCGCCCGGAGCGATGGAGGAGGGAAGCAGTGCGGCCACTTGTACGGCGCTCATGTAGACCATTTCGGCTGTGATGGCCGCGCCTCCGCCGGACGGCGTGAAGGTAATCGAGGTGCCGCCCAGCGAAGTGGGATAGTTCGGAGCCGAGGCGGCGGCGAGAGTTGCCGGACCCATCCCGCTGCCGAAGATCACGAATACGGTATCCGGAGCGAGGGTGGTCTGATAGCCGGTGGCATTGACGATTCCACTACTTGTGATCGAAGGCTGCGCGAGCATCGTCGATGTCAGTGCAAGGGCAATAAACACGAGTGCGCCGCTGCGCACGTGTGTTTGTGAGGGATACGATGCGATGGCAAATACGAACATTGATTCTCCCCGATCCGCCTGCGGGCCGGTTTGGACTATCTATATACTAAGCAATGCGTGGCCTCGCGGGGAAAATCGTCATGCGACTTGGATATTATTTCAAACTGGGAGAATCCGCGCGGAAGTTGCCGAGCCACGCTCTTCAGGGCACGCCCCCATAGATTTTGGCCCCTACCGGATCGTTCATAATAGGTTTATATGAAAGTCCTAGTTCCACTCGCGATCCTCGCCTCCTCATCTCTGTTCGCGGCCGATCTGCCAATAGTCGAAGAGATCGTCGCGAAATGTAACGGCGACATTGTCACGCGCGGCGACCTCGACCACAGCCGCAAGGAGCTCATCGAGGCCCTTCGACACGGGGGACTGACTGGGCCTGCTCTTGAAGAAGCTCTCCAGGAGCAGGAGAAGAACCTGCTGCGTGACCGCATCGATCAACTGCTGCTGGTCCAAAAAGGCAAAGACCTCAACATCAGCGTCGATAGCGAGGTTGCCAAGCGGCTCGCGTCTATCCAGAAGGATTCCGGGATTGCCGATCCGGAGAAGTTCCAGGACTGGGTGAAAGAACAGGCCGGCCGTCCGTTCGAAGATTTCAAGTCGGACATGAAGAACGACCTGCTGCGGCAGCGCGTCATCCGCCAGGAAGTCGGCGAGCGAGTAAATATCAAGCACGAGGACATCGAGCAATACTACAACGAGCACAAGACGGAATTTGTGCGCGAGGAGCGGCTGTTCCTCCGCGAGATCTTCATCTCCACCGACGGCAAGGACGCTGCTGGAATCGCCGCGGCCGAGAAGAAAGCCAAGGACCTGGTGGCCCGCGCGCGCAAGGGAGAACGGTTCCCCGAAATGGCGCGGGATAATTCCGAAGCTGTCACGGCCAAGGGAATGGGTGAGCTTCCGCCTTTCAAGAAAGGCGACATGCCCAGCAACATCGAGGAGCAGGTGTGGAGCCAACCCAAGGGCTATGTGACCGATCCAATTCGCAACCCCAACGGGTTCCTGATCCTGAGGGTAGAGGATCATCAGAAGGCCGGACAGGCGGAGCTGAGCGAAGTGGAGAACGAAATCTCGGAGAAACTGTACGGCCCTCGGATGCAGCCGAAAATTCGCGAGTATCTCACGGAGCTGCGCAAGTCGGCATTTCTCGAGATTAAGGCCGACTATGTGGACAGCGGCGCCGCCGCGGGAAAAGACACTGCCTGGATGGATCCGGCCCAGCTTAAGCCCGAAACTGTGAGCAAGAAGAAGGTTGCCAGTACGCCCAAGCACAAGAAGCTTTTGTGGGCCATCCCGGTTCCCGGCACCTCAACCGGCGCCACCAGCTCGTCTCAGTAATTCATGAAATCGCCCTATGTCAGCGACCTGAAGCCGAATCAGGTGGTTACTACCACTCTCCTGGTCCGCATCAAAGATGTGCGGCAGAAAAGATCGGGAGAACCCTACCTTTCTCTCTTGCTTGGCGACCGGACGGGCGAAGTGGACGCCAAGATGTGGGATAACGTCACCGACGTGATCGACACCTTCGAGCGTGACGATTTCATCAAAGTCAAGGGATTGCTGCAAGTCTTCCAAAACCGTCCCCAGCTCACTATCCACAAAATGGTTCGCGTGCTCGACACCGAAATCGATTTCGCCGATTACTTTCCTGCCTCCGAGCGCGACCCGGCGGAAATGTTCGCCGAGCTGCGCGGCATCGTCGCCGGCATCCAAAACCCGCACCTGCGCTTATTGTTGGATGCGTTCCTGGACGACGAGCCTTTGGCCCGTATGTATCGCATCGCGCCCGCTGCCAAGCATGTACACCACGCCTATCTGGGCGGCTTGATCGAGCATGTGCTCTCGGTCTGCAATTTGTGCCGCTCGGCCGCCGCGCACTATAAGTACGTTGACCTCGATCTGCTGCTGACCGGCGCCGTTCTGCACGATGTCGGAAAGGTGGCCGAGCTGACTTACGACCGCAGCTTTGGCTACAGCACCGAAGGCCAGCTCCTGGGCCACATTATTATCGGCTTGCGGCTGCTGCATGAAAAACTGCAGCGCTTTCCCGATTTTCCCGCCAAGCTGCGCGTGCTGGTGGAGCATTTGATCGTCAGTCATCACGGCGAACTGGAGTTCGGATCTCCCAAAGTTCCACTGTTCCCCGAAGCGCTGCTGCTGCATCATCTCGACAATCTCGATTCCAAGATGGAATGCATGCGATCGCTGGTGGCCAAGGACCGGCACGTGGAAGGCTGCTGGACCGGGTACAATGCTTCGCTCGATCGTTCACTGCTGAAGAAAGCCAAGTATCTGGAGGAAGAGCCGGACGACTCGCCGCCTGAGATGCCTGTCTCAGTGCCGCCCCGAATCGAACAGCCACTGCCTCCGCAGCCGGCCGCGAGCAGCCCTCGACCTTCTTCTTCACTGTTTGCCGAGAAGCTGAAGGAAGCTTGGCGTAAGGACTCCTGAAATGCCTGCCAATGGCACGCGCGACATTCCTCCTCCGCTGGAAGTGGAGTGCCTCAAAGCGCTCTGGGCTCTGGGCGAAGGCAATGTCAAGGATGTTCGGCGGGCCATGGCCGGCAATCGCAACCTCGCGTATACAACCGTCATGACCGTGCTCGATCGCTTGGCCCGAAAAGGCGGCGTGGCTCGCCGCAAAGTGGGCCGCTCCTTTGTCTACGCGCCCGTTCTGAGCCGCGAAAACCTCCGCCGCCTGGCCATTCGAGATCTGGTGGATCGGTTCTTTGATGGTTCCGAGGAAGCTTTAGTAGACTACTTGCGAAACGGCGATGTTCGCGTCACGTTGCCCGGCGTAAATGATGATGAAGTTCACCTGGACGCTGCCCTGCTATAGCAGTTCTCGCGCTCTCAATTCTTCTTCCAGCTGCGCAGCCGACAAAAACTGGACCGCGTCCATCCCGTTGTTTCGGGCAGCATCCACATTGATCGCGATGTCATCGGTGAAAAAGCATTCCTCGGGCCGGCAGCCTGCGCGATGGATCGCTTCCCGATAGATCTCGGCCTCCGGCTTCAGGGCTCCCACCTCGTAGGAGAGCACGAAGTCGTCGAAGTGGCCGAATACCGGATAACGCGCCTTCAGCATCGAGAAATGAATCGGGTTCGTGTTGGAAAGGACCAGCAGGCGATGCCGGCTTCGAAGTCCCGCAATCAGCGATTCAGGCACCAGCGTGTCTTCGAAAAAGACGCTGGTCCAGAGATCGCAGAACTCGCCATAGGTGGTCTTCAGGCCGAGCAACGTGGATAGTTCTCCGACGAAGGGCTCGGCCGCGATCCGTCCACTTTCGAAGCGCTGCACCAGATCTGTGGAACGGAGCCGGGCGGAAATCTCCGTCACCGGACAACTACACAGCGGGCCGAGCTTGGCATAGGCGCGCTTGAAATCGAAGGGGACGATAACATTCCCAAGGTCGAAAAGGATGGCTTTGATCACTTACCTTTGATTGTAGAAGCTAAGCTTCCAGCACCCGGACGTGCCGCTGGTGGGAATACTCGATTAGCCGATGATCCTCGGTCAGCAGGGTAGCATTCCAAGCCCGAGCAGTTGCTACGATGATGCGATCGGCCGGATCGCCCTCCAACTTACCCGGCAGATTACTGCTTTCGAGCGCAATCTCGGGAGTCAATCATGCCCGCGAAATGCCTGGCTTGGTAAAAGCTTCCTCGACCCAATTCCGGATATTCATCGGCAGCGCCACGCGGCCGTGCTCCTGGAGCATACCAAGCTCCCAAACGGAAATAACAGAAACGCGCAGGTTGCCTGCGGATTCCGCATTGCGGAGAGCCGAGACGGCCCGACGTGAGAGCCGGTCAACTTGACCCAGTTGTGCCCACAGCCAGCAATGAGTATCCAGCAGCAACAGCTCATTCCGCATCGGCGTCCCACTTCTCGTCGATTGGAGAAATGATGTCGCCGACGATTTCCATGGTCCCTTTCATGCTGCCAATGAAACTTTCCGGGCGCTCGTCAACGGGTACCAGCTTCGCGACAGGCTTGCCCCGCTTCGTGATCCTCACCAACCCAGCACGTAACTGTCCCCAGTCGGGCTCACCCCTCCCATCAGAACCCCAGTCCTCGGATTCACGACGATCGCCTTCACCGATCCCACTCCCTTCACATCGCGGATGTCCAGGTTGTGTCCCATCGCCGCCAGCTCATCCAACACATACTTTGGCAACGCCGCCGGCGCCATGAGCTTGCCCGCAACGGCGTGTGGGTAATAAGACGATCGGAAGTTGCTGCTGATCACCGCCGGTGTTTCCAGCGCCTGCTGTACATTCATTCCGAAATCGACCACGTTCAGAAAGAACTGTAACTGCGTCTGAGGCTGAGTGTCGGATCCCGGAGTCCCGAATGCGATAAACGGCTTGCCATCCTTCACGGCCAGCGCCGGATTAATGGTCTGCCGCGTGCGCTTCCCGGGCACAAGCGAGTTCACATCGCTCGAGTCCAGGTAAAAATAATCCATCCGATTGTTCAGAATATAACCGGCATTCTCCACCACCATCCCGCTTCCGAACGAGCTCAGCAGGCTGGAGGTGATTGATACCATGTTCCGATCTTTGTCCACCACCGCCAAATAAGTCGTCAAGCCAAACGTATTTTCGGGCGCCGGGCCAACAGCACTTGGAAGCTGCCGCGGACCGCCATACGCGACCACGTTCTCCGCGGCCGGATGTCGCGGATCGCCTGGCTCAGGTTCGCCTTCGATCGCTCGCCTCGGATCGATCGCCGCCCGCCGCACCGCCGCGTATTCTTTCGAGAGCAGTTCGCGAACCGGAATCGGTGGCACGAACTTTGGATCGCCGTCGTATTTATCGCGATCCGCAAACGCCAGCTTTAGCGCTTCGGTGACCGCGTGCAAATACGGCGCGCTGTTGTGCCCCATGTACCGCAGGTTGAACCCCTCCAAAATATTGAGCGCTTCCAGCATCACCATGCCTTGGGAGTTCGGCGGGCACTCGTAAACGTCGACGCCCCGATAGTTGATCTTGATAGGCTGGTCTTCGAACGCCTGGTAACTCGCCAGGTCCGCTTCTGTGATGAGCCCTCCATTCGACTTCATGTAGGCCGCGGTAGTTTTTGCGATCGATCCCTTGTAGAACGCTCCGCTCCCCTGGGCGCCGATGGCCGTGAGCGTCGCCGCCAGATCCTTTTGCACCACACGGTCGCCCATCTCGAGCGGCTTGCCGTTGCGGAACCAGATCTTGGTCGTCGATGGATACTTCACCAACATTTTCTCAGCGCTCTTGAGCGAATTCGCTAAATGTTCCGTCACCGGGAACCCTTGTCCAGCCAGCTCGATCGCGGGCGCCAGCACTTCGGCCAGCGGCTTGGAGCCGTACTTCTGAACCGCGAGTTCTGCGCCCGCCGATCCGGGAACGCTTACCGACAGCGGCCCATCAGTGGGAATCCCGCCCTTGGTCTTGTAGTAATCAATCGTTGCCGCCATCGGCGCGAATCCGCTGCCATTGATGAACTTCACCTCGCCGGTTTTGGCCAGATAGATCATCACAAACATGTCGCTGCCCAAGCCGGTCATCATCGGCTCGACCAGCCCCTGCGCCGCCCACGTTGCGATGGCCGCGTCCACGGCATTGCCCCCGGCCTTGAGAACCCGGATGCCCGCCTCGGAAGCCAGCGGATGCCCTGAAGCCACCATGCCGTGATCGGACATCACCACGGGACGCCAGGTCGAAGTTTGAGCTCGTAGGTTTGCAAGCCAGCACAGGACTACAGCGACAGCCAGCACACGAATTCTGCTTTGCATGGGTTCCTCCTATTGCCGTAAAGCATATCACGGTGCGCTCCAGAATCTTGCACGGCAAAGCTTGCGCTCACTCGCTCCTATCCGAAATACTTAAACTCACATTATTCAGGAGGGGTCCGCATGAACTACTCGCGAATTCTTGTTGCTGCCCTCGCTGCCACGGTTGTGTTTTTCACTTATGGGTTCCTCGTGGATGGCGTCTTGATCGCCAAGGACTACATTCCATACCCGGAGGGCGTGTACCGGTCGGGTGATGCCGCGCGGAGCCATACGCCGTTCGCGTTAGCCGGCATTTACATCGCGATCCTGGTGTTCGCGACGATCTGCGCGAAGACCTCCAATGGTGGTGGCGTAGGGGAATGCTCCAGCTTGGGCCTGCTATTTGGAATCTTCATGGCCGGTGCTTCGTGGCTGTCAACTACGGCACGATTAATATCAGCGGGAAACTCGCGCTGGAACTGGCGGCTAGCGCGCTCATCGAGTGGACACTCGTCGGCATCGTGATCGGCATCGTCTACAAGCGCGCCTCCGTCCGCCACGGCCCACGAGCTAAAATCGAGAGCGGTAACTCATGAAGAACAAACTCGATCTGAAGCTAGCTCTCGTCCTCGCGACCGCCTCCGCCTCTTTCGTTTTCGCCGCCCCCAAAGACCAGGAAATCGCGCGCTGGGATCAAGAAGCCAGTAACGTCACCATCATCCGCGACGATTGGGGCATCGCGCACGTCTACGGAAAAACCGACGCCGACGCGGTATTCGGCATGATCTACGCCCAGGCCGAGGACGACTTCAACCGGGTCGAAACGAACTACCTCAACGGCATGGGGCGCATGGCCGAGGCCGAAGGTGAGTCCAAAGTCTTCCTGGACCTGCGCATGAAGCTGTTCATCGACCCCGCCGAGTTGAAGAAGCAATACGCGGCTAGCCCCCCGTGGTTGCAGGCTCTCATGAACTCCTTCGCCGACGGCCTGAACTATTACGTCGCCAAGCATCCCGACGTCAAACCGCGGGTGATTCAGCGATTCGAGCCATGGATGGCTCTCAGCTTCACTGAAGGCAGCATCGGCGGCGACATCGAGCGCGTGAACCTCAATCAGCTCGAGGCGTTCTACGGCAAACCTGCACCAAGTTGGAAAGCGTCACTCGACGAGAGCAGGCCCAAGGAGCCCAGCGGATCGAACGGCATGGCCATCGCGCCTTCGAACACCGCCGCGCACCACTCCCTACTGTTGATCAATCCCCATACCTCTTTTTTCTTCCGCTCCGAGCTGCAGATGGTGAGCGACGAGGGGCTGAATGCCTACGGCGCTGTGACGTGGGGCCAGTTCTTCATCTACCAGGGCTTCAACGATCGCGTAGGCTGGATGCACACCACCAGCGGCGTGGACGCCATCGATGAGTATCTCGAAACAGAGGAAGAGCGATGGCTTCTATTACAAGTACGGCAGCGAAGAGCGCCCGATGGCGACGTCCGAGATCACCGTGCCGTTCAAAACCGACCACGGGATGGCTGAAAAGAAATTCACCGTCTATCGCACCCATCATGGGCCCATCGTCCGCGAGGCGAACGGGAAATGGGTAAGCTTTCGGATAATGCAGGAGCCCATCAAGGCGCTGGAGCAATCCTATCTGCGTACCAAGGCCCGGAGCTACAAGGCGTATCTGGAGACGATGGAACTGAAAGCGAACTCGTCGAACAACACGATCTTCGCCGATGCCGATGGCGACATCGCCTATTTCCACGGCAACTTCATTCCCAAGCGCGATACCAGCTTCGACTGGACCAAGCCCGTCGACGGCAGCAATCCCGCAACCGAATGGAAAGGGCTCCTTTCTGTCGACGAGACGCCGCACCTCCTGAATCCCAAGAGCGGCTGGCTCTACAACGTTAACAACTGGCCCTGGTCCGCGGCCGGAGCGAGTAGTCCGAAGAAGGAAGACTATCCGGCTTATGTCGAGAACGGCGGCGAATCTGCCCGTGGACTCCATGCAATCAGGGTGCTCGAGAACAAGAAAGATTTCACCCTCGACTCGCTCATTGCCGCGGCGTACGATAGCTACCTGCCTTGGTTTGAGAAGACGATCCCGGCGTTGGTCAAGGCCTGGGACGAAGCTCCGTCGGCCAATTCTCTGAAAGCGAAACTCGCCGAGCAGATCGCACTTCTTCGCAAGTGGGATCTGCGGTGGAGCGCGACTTCCGTGCCTACCTCGCTTGCGGTGTTCTGGGGCGAGGAAGTCCGTAGGCGATTGGGCGCCGATGTCAGAAGAGGCGGCGTGGCGGTCGGCGACCTCCCGAGCAGTGTAACGCCGGAGCAACTCCTGGAATCGCTCGCCAGCGCGTCCGACAAACTCCAAGACGACTTCGGGAGTTGGAAGACGCCCTGGGGCGACATCAACCGATTCCAGCGCCTCACCGGCGACATAGTACAGCCGTTCAATGACGCGCAGCCGAGCATTCCCGTCGCCTTCACCTCCTCCGCGTGGGGATCGCTCGCGTCTTTCGGAGCGCGCGCTTATCCGGGCACGAAGAAATGGTACGGAACCAGCGGAAACAGCTTCGTCGCTGTAGTCGAGTTCGGCGATCGCGTGCGCGCCCGGGCCGTCACGGCCGGCGGCGAGAGCGGCCATCCATCGTCGCCGCACTTTACCGACGAGGCCGGCCGCTATAGCACCGGCAACCTCCGCGAGGTCTACTTCTACCGCTCGCAACTCAAGGGTCACACCGAGCGCGAATACCATCCCGGGAGCTGAGCCCGCTGGTTCGCCGCCAGCTTCCACTAACGCCGTAAATACCGAAACGACGAGCCAGTGGAACCAACAATGCACTGATAGTTGAATCCATAATGGCGGAGCGCCAGCAGTCCCTGCCTTGCCCCCTTTTCCCTGTTCCCGAAATCGAATAATACTTCGGAGCCGCTCAAAATCCGCCAGAAGCCGCCGGATTGCGAAAGCGAAATTCGAGTGGCATCGAACGGTTCGCATTGCTCCCCGGGCATACTGCCAGCTGGAGCATTTCCCGAGGAGAGCAGATATCCCATCGGCGCATGCGGACGGCCCGCGAAGCACGTCGCGTCCATTCGATAGTAGTGGATTATCTCGAGTGCCCGTCGAGCCTGCTGTTCCTGACTTCCGAAATCGAACATCCAATGGCCGCCATCCACGATCTTCCAACTTCCTTGAATCAGTGCGACAGAGGCACTATCGAGATTGAACGATATGCAATCCTCGCGTACCTCCGGCTCGTCGGCAGCTCGACAGAGAGGTCCTAGCCACGCTAGAGCCGCGGCGGTTGCGAGCGCCCAGGCAAGTCCGTGATTGATCATGTATAATCTCCTTGCTTTAGCATATTCCTGAAACCTTATTACTAACCGGGCCGTGGCTAATTCGTCGTAACCTCTGAGGCATCGGACCGGTAATGATAGACATGCTGCAGGATCTGCGCTTTTCCTTCCGCGAGCTCCGCAAGAAACCCGACTTCGCTATTACTGCCGTCATTTCACTTGCCCTCGGCATCGGTGCGACCACCGCCGTTTTCAGCGTCATCTACGGCCTGCTGGCGAACCCGTTCCCATATCAGGGCGCCGACCGCATGATCCACTTGCAAGTCGTAAACGAAAGCGGTAACGACCGGTGGATCGGCCTCACCGGTCCCCAGCTCAAGCTGCTGGGGCAAGTCAGGTGCATCGAAAGCGTCGCGGCCGCTTGGGGGACTTGGAATCTAACCACCACGGGCGAAGATCTCCCTGAAGATGTCCCTTCTGTCCAACTCAGCGCCAACTCGGGCAGTTATTTCGGCGTCCCCGCGCTGCTGGGCCGCACCCTGCTCCCGTCCGATGCCCCCGATGGGCAGGATCCGCAGCCGGTTATCCTTCTCAGCTATCTTTTCTGGCAGCGGCACTACAATGCCGATCCCACGGTGATCGGCCGCACCCTTCAGTTGGTCCACAAGAACTATACGATCGTCGGGGTCTTGCCATCGCGCTTCACTCTCGATGACGCCGATGTGTATGTTCCCCTAAAGATCACCAATGATGCGAACATCACTTACGGCCCCCTGGTCAAACTGAGGCCGGGAGTTACTCTGGCCGCGGCCAACGCCGAATTGCAACCTCTGCTCGAACAGTTCGCCAAACAGACTCCCAACCATTTCCCGAAGAAGTTTCGCGTCCGCGTCAGGGGCTACAACGATCGGTATGTTGAACACTTGGGCCCTTCGCTGTACCTGCTGTTTGGAGCGGTCGCGCTGCTGCTGCTCATCGGCTGCGCCAACGTGTCCATCCTGTTGCTGGCCCGCGGCACGGCCCGGCAGCATGAGCTCGCCGTCCGCAGCGCTATCGGCGCCAGCCGTTGGAGGATCCAGCGCCAGCTTCTTACCGAGGCACTGGCATTGTCTCTGCTTGGCGCGCTCGGCGGCGTCCTGTTGGCCTATCGTTTGCTGCCGCTTCTGATGCGCTGGCTGCCGGAATACTCCTTTCCGCACGAAGCCGCTATCGGTATCAATCTTCCAGTGCTGGGATTCTGCATCGTTATCGCCATTCTCACCGGCGTTTTGTCGGGTCTCGCTCCAGCTTTTCAATTTTCCAGTCCACAGGTCGCTCAACTCATGCAATCCGGCTCGCGGCGTACCACCAGCGGCGCGCGGAGCAAACGCACGCATGCCGTGCTGGTGGCCGGCCAGATCGCCCTGACTTTGTTGCTGCTCACCTCGGCCGCTGCCGCCACCAACGGCTTTCTGCGGCTCATCCGCACACAGCTTGGCTATGATCCGCACAATACGATGTCGGTCGGCATCCCGGTGCACCAGAACGTGCACGTTAGCTGGCAGGACCGGTCAACTTACTTCGAGCAAATCCTTGCCCGCGTCGCTGCGATGCCGGAAGTAGTCGCGGCCGGGATTTCCACCAACGCCACGCCTCCCTCCAACGGCATGGATAGCTATTTCGAGATCTTTGGCCGTCCTGCGAGCCACCAGGAGCAGTTGCGGACCAACTTCGTCAGCTCCGAGTATTTTTCGGTTCTGCGCATCCCGCTCTTGCAAGGACGGCTGTGGGACCATCCTGAAATCGTGCGCGGGGCACGTCTGGCGGTGATCAATCAGACCATGGCGCGGCAGTATTGGCCGCATGGCGACGCTTTGGGAAAGCAACTGCGGCTTCCCGACCTCAAAGGCGAACTCCCCTTCTCGCCGGCGGTGCCGGACAGTAATGGCTGGCTGCAGATCATCGGAGTGGTCGCCGACGCGCGGGATGACGGCCTGCGCAAGCCCATCAAGCCGGCGGTTTATGTGCCGTTCACGCTTTCAATGCGGGTGTGGACGCAGATCCTGGTCCGCACTCATGCCGCGCCTCTTTCCATCTTGAATCGCGTACGCGCCGAAGTGAAAGCGGTCGATCCCGATCAGCAGGTGTTCGGCCAGACTCGTGACCTGGAGCAATGGATTCAGAACCAGGAAGAGTATGCCTATGGACGTCTAGTGGCTGCCTTGTTCAGCGCGTTCTCGCTGCTTGCGCTGGCGCTGGCAGCGACCGGACTTTTCAGCGTGGTCTCCTACGGCGTGGCTCAGCGGACGAATGAGTTTGGCATCCGCATAGCTCTGGGCGCCACGCAAGGGCACGTGCTACGGCTGGTGTTCGCCGCGACCGCGCGGAACGTCATCGCCGGACTGGCATGCGGGGTTCTGTTGAGTCTCCTATTGAGCCGCGTTCTGGCTAAGTGGGCCGAAGGCAGCTCGCACGATCCGCTGGCCTTCGCGGGAGTCACGCTGCTTTTGGTTCTGATATCCGGTTTAGCAGCGTTGATCCCGACACGCCGGGCCTCGTCAGTCGATCCCATGGTCGCGCTCCGAAATTAAATTAGTGTTTGAGTGCCCGGTCCCTAATTTCGTTCGCTAGGAAGCGGCCGCGAGGTAGTCTGGGCTCGCAGTAGGCCTCATCCAGGCGGTCGTGACGCTGGATGAAGGTCTGGATTTCAGCGGTTGAAAAAACGAACCCATCTTGGGCGGGATCATATGGGATTTCGCGGTCCTTGTGCATCTGGAGAATCTCGGCGGCGTCGTTCATCTGGCGCCGTTCGTGTTCACGGCGCTCGGCTTGGATCTCACGGAGCTGCTTAAGTGTGCGGTCGAATAGGCGCGCGAGGCGCTGCTCGTAAATGCTGATGTTGGCGAGGGCGCGGCTTTGGTGGTGGAAAGCTTGAGCCAGGGCCAGGGCTCCTGCGGCTCGCGGTTCATTGGTATGGATGGAGTCGAGATTATCTTCGGTGGCGAGGGTGAGGAAGGTGGCCTCGATGGCGGGGACGCGATTAAGGCGCCAGGTGGTGTCGCCGAGCGATTGGACGAGTTGCTCTTCGAGCGCGCCTTTGGGCTGGAACTGGTCAACGAAGCGCTTGAGATGGCTCTGATAGGCGGCCTGGTCTTCGGTGGGCAGGACAACGACGTGTCCGGTGAGGCCGTGGCGCAAGGCATTCAGGGATGAGTGCTGCTTGCCGGCCGTGGTACGGGGTCCGGTGGAGTGTTCCGAGTTTGCGCGATTGACGGCGGCGCGGCCGGAATTTCCGTTCGATCCTGGGGTCATTTGGTTTTGTCTCCTGAGATGTAGATAACATGCGAGCGAATGGGGTCGGCGGTTTTTGGTTCAGGATGTCGTTGAAAGTAGAGGAAAGAGAGGAGTGCGAAGTTTGGTGAATGGCGGCAATGCTACAGGCAGAGATCTGCGAAGTTGATCCTTGACATCTGGGGAATAAATCGAGGTCTTCGTCTGCGTACGCTCGGATTCCGCAAGACCTTGCTGTTGGCCGCCGCCATCGTAGTCTTGGCTGTGTTCGTAGCCTGGACCAGCAGATGGCACGAGACGGCCCAAGAGACCTGGAGCCGCGGACTGTGGCGTGGAGGCCCCCCACCGACAAGGCCGCTACCGCTTGCGCTGTTGAGTTGGCCAGCCGGCTTCATCCTCGCAACCGCAACCTGGCGGCGCTGGCGCGGCAACACGGCGCCAAACTAAGACGACACCGGCGCAACGGCTATCCGGGGGGATCTTGAATCGAGAGCTTGCGACAAATCCTTTTTGCTAAGAGGTTGGAGATTTCAGCGTGGCCGGGGGAACGGCTTCGGCATGGCCGGACGAGTCCCTCGCGCTTCATGCAACCACGACGAGTTCCTGCCTGGCATTGGGAGGCAGGGCACGCAAGGATTCCTCTCGCCGGTGTTCAAGAACCAGTGCAATCGCCTCACGAAGGTTAGCCAGACATTCTTCACGCGTCTGGCCCTGACCATTCGCTCCGGGCACTTCGGCGCAGTACGCGATATACCATGGACCATCTTGTTCGACTATCGCTGTGAACTCGTTGCGCATGTCTACATTTTACCGCTGGTGCAGATCGTGACCAAAGTGTCCACTACCGGGATTTGAGGGTGGTGCGCTCCTTCCGGCAGGGGATTCAGTCGCGAATTGGCGTCCCCACTCCACATTTATTGCCACGCTCCAAACCGAGGCCGACAGTGGAGAGAGTGGCAGCATTCATCAAGCCGAGATAGACTAAGGCTGTGTGCCGAGCGCGACTCATTGCGGCAGGAGCGTTGGATAGCCGTTGGGAATTTTCGTGAGGCCATCCACGCCTTAGTCGTCCTTGTTGAAGCTCCAGGCACGGACTCAGACTTCAATCTGGCTCATCTGCGAGTAAGGGCTGCTCGCGCCGCTTGCGAAGTAGCACGAACCGCACTGGAACTTCACCAAGCAGAACATGGGTGCTGAAGCAACGTTTCGCGTCAACCACGATTTAGCGCACCACCCATTACCGGGGTTTGAGTGCACGGTCCCTAATTTCGTATAATTCAATCGCATGGACATCTACGACGAAGTGGTCCGCCTGCGCCGCTTGGGCCAGAAATGCGTCCTGGCGACCATCGTGCAAGTTAACGGCTCCATTCCCAGCTACGAGAGCGCCAAGCTGCTGGTGCGCGAAGACGGGTCCATGATCGGCACCATCGGCGGCGGCTGCGTCGAGGCCGAGGTCTGGAACGCGGCGCGCGAAGTCATGCAGGAGGAACGCCCCCGCCAGATGAACTTCAGCCTCGGACAGGATGCCGCTTACGACAACGGCCTGATCTGCGGAGGACAACTCAGCGTTTTCGTCGAACCGGTAATTCCGCAGCCGCGTCTTTTCGTCTTCGGCGCCGGCCACATCTCAAAGAGCATCTCCAAAGTCGCCAGCATGGCCGGGTTCGCCAGCGTAATCGTCGACAACCGCGAGGCCTTCGCCAATCGCGACCGTTTTCCGGAAGCCGACGAGATCCACTCCGAAGAATACGAGGAAGTCTTCCCCAAGCTTACGATCCGCGATACCAGCTATATCGTCATCGTGACGCGCGGCCATCGCGACGATATGCGCGTGCTGCGCTGGGCTGTCGAAACCAACGCCAAGTACATCGCCATGATCGGCAGCAAGCGCAAGGTGATCGGTGTAGTCAAGGAACTGGAGAAGGAAGGCATTTCGCGCGCGGCCTTCGAGCGCGTCTTCGCGCCCATGGGTCTCGATATCGGCGCCATCACGCCGGAGGAGATCGCCATCTCGATTGTGGCGGAGATGATCGCCATGCGGCGCGCACCCGAGTCCGATTGGCGCTCGCTTTCGAAATCCATCTTTGCCACCGAGACCTCGCGAGCCGTCCTGAAGTGAATTCGCGCTGTCCGATTGCCGGCCTGATCCTGGCGGGCGGTGCATCGCGACGCATGGGCACTCCCAAAGCGCTGCTGCGATTCCAAAACGAAACTTTCCTGGACCGGCTGATCCGCCTATTCTCGACCGTGGCGAGCCCGGTGATCGTCGTACTGGGCCATCAGTCCGATCAGATTCGCGCAGGCATCAAACGTGCTTCGGAAGCTATCTTCGCCGTGAATCCCGATCCTGCACGTGGCATGCTGAGCTCGTTGCAGTGCGGTCTTAAAGCGTTACCGTCCGAAACCGAAGCGGTGATGTTCACGCCGGTGGATCACCCCAATCTCCAGCCCGCTACGCTCGAAAAGCTGGCCGGGCTTTTTGAAACCGAGGGGGTGCCCGTCATTGTGCCCACCTACGACGGCCAGCATGGGCATCCCGTGTGCATTGCCCGCACGTTAGCCGACGAACTTCTGGCGCTTCCGCCTAGCGCGATGGCCAGCGACGTCATTCACAAATATGTCAGCCGGACGAGATATATCGAAGTAGACGACGCCGGGGTCACTACGGACGTGGATGATCCGGAAGCATACGCAGGCTTGTTGGCCCAAAGCCCATGAAGAAGAAGGTCACGCGCGCACTTTGGATCGGGCTCGCGGCTGTGGTCGCCATTGGACTCCTGGCGCCTTTTCTGGATGCGAATCGTATGCGGCCACGCATTCAAGCGGCACTAGAGGCAGCCTTCAACCGGCCGGTCGAGATCGGCACCGTCCATCTGAATGTATTCTCCGGCCCCGGCTTCACTGTGAAGGACGTTCTAATCGGTGATGATCCCGCGTCCGGCATCGAGCCTTTCGCGCACGTCGAATTTATGCAGGCGCGAGTCCGGTGGCTCAGCCTGCTGCGCGGCAAACTGGCTTTCTCCAGTCTGCGGATGGATTCGCCCAGCGTGAACCTGGTCAAGCTGCCAGTTGGCCCCTGGAATATCCAACAGCTTCTCGACCACACGTCTGAAATTAATTCGACTGGCGGTCGAAATGTTCCCGACATCCAGATCCGCGACGGCCGTTTGAACTTCAAGTTCGGCGACACCAAGTCCGTGTTCTACATCAGCGCCGCCGATATCGACGTCTATCCGAATGAGAGCGGCGACGTGGTGATTCGCTTTTCCGGCGCTCCCGCCCGCACCGATCGCGGATCGCAGAACTTCGGAGAGCTTAGCGCCCGCGGTATGCTCCATTCCTCTCCGAATGCCGAAGATCAGCTCAACATGGGACTGCGGCTGGAGCGCACGGCCATCTCCGAGCTAGCCCGCCTGTTCAATGGAAGCGACATGGGCGTACATGGCTTCGCTGTCGCTAACGCGCGCTTGGCCGGCCCGCTTTCCCAACTCGAAATCACCGGCGATCTGAATATTACCGATATCCATCGTTGGGACCTGATGCCGCCCAAAGGCGAAGGCTGGACGCTCAATTATCGCGGGCTGCTCAACCTGCCCGGCCATCAACTGGATGTGGAGACGATAGCACGCCCTGGACAGGTTCAGCAGGTGGCGGTGAAACTGCGCCTGGCCGATTATCTTTCTTCCCCAAAGTGGGCCGCCAGTTTCGCCTTCCGGGATCTTCCGGCCGCCTCGCTGGTCGAAACTGCGCGTCATATGGGCGCTCCTTTTCTGCCCGGCGTTCAGGTAGATGGCCGAGTGAATGGCGTGATCGGCTACTCGAACGTGGGAGGTCTTCAAGGCGAGCTTGCGTTGGAGAATGCTTCGGTGAAGTCCACCCACGAGTCTTCCGCGGAATTCGATTCGGCACGCGTCCTGTTTTCGAACAACGCCATCGCGTTTGGCCCCGCTGACGTGACCATGGAGAACGGTCAGTCGGCGCAAATCGAGGGAGTTTATGCTCTGGACAACAGCCGCGCCGCGCTTCGCATCACCACCCGCCAGTTGACCATTGCCGAAGTGGAATCGAGCGCCGAGCACGTCGTCTCAGCCCCGCCCATTCCGCTGCTGGAAAATCTCCGGCAGGGCACCTGGCGTGGCTCCATCGCTTATGAACGCAGAGACGACCTTCCGGGCGTCTGGTCCGGCCAGTACGAGCTGCAGAATGCCGTCATGGAAATCCCCGGGCTGGCTACGCCGATCCGTTTTGCAATCGCGTCGGTGGAAATCAAAGAGGGGCTGATCCAGATCAACCGGATTCACGCGCGCGCCGGAGCGGTGACGCTGGAAGGCGACTATCGATACGATCCAGCAGCCGGCCGCCCGCACCGCATTCGCTTGAACATCCCGGAATTGCAGGTCGCCGAGCTGGAGAGTCTGATGATGCCCACGCTTCGGCGCAACGAAGGCTTCCTGGCACGGACGTTTCGTCTTAGCAAAGAGACGCTGCCGAAGTGGTTGTTGGATCGCGAGGTGGAGGGCGATATTCACGTCGTCAAGCTCGTAAACGGTGAATCGCCGATCGGCGAGATTCGCGCGCGCCTGGTGTGGGACGGGCCAAGCATCCTGTTGTCCGGCCTCGATTGCCGGCTCGACGATATGCATGCGCAGGGCAAGCTCAGTCTGAATCTAGACAGGCCGTCGCCCGCCTACAGTTGGACGGGCGCCATCGAAAATCTGGAGTACCGCAACGGCCGGTTGGATCTGGAAGGCGAGATCGAGACCAGCGGCACAGCCCAAAACCTGCTGCTCAATATTCGGTCGCAGGGCACCTTCGAAGGTCAGGGAATCGAGCTCGGCCCCGATACGGAGGTGAACGCGATCACCGGCGGCTATAAGTTAGCGCCCGTTTCCGGTATCCCGCGACTGGTACTTTCCAACATCCAGGTGGAGCAGGGGGCTGACACGTTCTCGGGCCAAGGCGCGAGCCAGCCGGACGGGCACATCGTACTGGAATTGACTAGTGGGCGCAAGCAGTTGAGGCTGAGCGGGATGCTGTTGCCGATTCATCCGGAGGCTGCGCCGGGGAGGTAGCTTTCATCAAACTGTAGTCAGGGGGCTTCTTGTCCGATAGAATACTATTAGACCCCGGCATCACATGAAAGATCTGACGCGCGCATTTTCCGCGGATACCCGCCCCTCGGATACCCGCAATTCTGCGCGGGACCAGATCGAACGCATATTTGAAGAACGATTGGCGGCGTTGAGCGCTGGTGTGGTCCAGGCAGTCGCCGAGTCGTTGGCCGGTGCACGCCGCGAACTTACTTCGAAATTAAACCAGGCCGTCCGACGTCTGCGAGCATCGGAGAGTGAAGAGCAGTGGAGCAAGGCGATCGTCGACGCCACACAAGGTTTCTCGGATCGTGCGGCTTTGTTCTTTCTTCGCGACGGTTCGCTGCAGCTCGCGGCCGCCCGGAATATCCCTGACAGGGATCAAATGGCCGTCATGCCGCTTGATTCGGCGCCGGCTTTTCGAAGCGCGGCGCAGTCCAAGGACACCGTTGTGGCCTTGCGAACCAAGAGCGAGATGTCGGAGCCTATCGTTCGCTGGGCCGGAGAAGACGCCGCTCGCAAGTTCTACCTGTTTCCAATCGCTGCCAAAGACCGCATCGTGGCGTTGCTCTATGCCGACGCGGCGGAACATAATGTCGAGACTAACGGCCTGGAAATCCTGGCGACGATGGCAGGAGCGGTGATCGAAAGCCGGACGTTTTCACGCCCAACCCTGGTGAACATCCAGCAAGACCAGGACTTGCACCTCAAAGCGCAGCGCTTTGCACGCAATCAGGTCGCCGAGATTAGGCTTTATAAATCTGAAGATGTGAAGAATGGCCGTGCCGGGGGCAACCTGTATACGTCTTTAAAAACAGAGATTGATTTAGCGCGGGAGACTTTTCGGCGGGAGTTTTTGACCACCGCTGATAAGATGCCCGATTATTTGCACCTGGAATTGGTGCGGTCGCTTGCAAACGATAATGTCCTGCTACTTGGCCCCGATTATCCCGGTCCACTTGTGTAGTTTGCACAGGTGCTTTAGTTGGCGCCGGCTCGCCGCACTGGCCTGCCTGTGCGCCGCGAGTGTATCCGCGCAATCGCTCGAGACGCTCGGTGCCAATTACCGCAAGACCCCCACTCCGCGAACCCGCGCCGCGTTGCTGCGCTACGCCAACGCGCATCCTAACGATAAGAACGGAGCTCTCGCTCTTCTGGCCTTGGGAGCGACCGAAATCGACGAGCGGCAGTTCGGCGATGCTTTGCAACACTTGACTGCTGCCGCCAAGCGCCTTCCCACGCTGGCTGATTACACGGCCTACCTGAGCGCTACTTCTCAGTCTGAACTGCGCCAATTTTCGGATACGGAAAAAACGCTGCAGCCGGTCTGGCAGGCGACGCCCGCATCCCCGTTTGTGGCGAAGTCGGCGACGCTGCAAGTGAACTCCTACCTGCAGGATTCGAAGCCTGGCCTCGCTCTGGAATTGGTCCAAAGGCACCTGACGGATTTCACTGTTCCACAGGCCGAATTGCTGTTGGCGCGCAGCTACGAAACGGATGGGAACCGCGACGCGGCAGCCGCGCACTTCCAGAGAATCTATATCGAGTATCCTTTGTCGAATGAAACTTCGGATGCTCAGGCGGCTTTGACGCATTACCCGTCACCTGATACCCAGGCACTGCTGGCTCGCGGCCTCAAGCTGGTGGATGGCGGTGATTACAATCGCGCGCGTAAGGAGCTGACGGCGCTGTTACCGGTGTTGAGCGGCGCGAATCTCGAGTTGGCGCGTGTACGGATCGGCGCGGCGCGGCATCTGGCTCGGGAAGACAAGCTGGCTTACGAATACCTTTCTTCTTTTCAGACTTCTTCGCCCGAAACCGAAGCCGAGCGGCTTTTTAACTTGATGGAATGCGCGCGGCGTCTGGATCGCATCGATGAGATGAGATCGATTCTGGAGCGGATTTCCGCATCCTATCCACAATCCATCTGGCGGTTCAACGCGCTGCTGTCGTCCGCCAATTACTACACCGCGCACAGCCAGAGCGATGCCGCCGAGCCGCTCTACCGCGTCTGCTCTGAGGCTTTTCCGAACGAGCCGCGATCCGCGCAGTGCCAGTGGAGAATCGCATGGACGCAATATCTCCGTGACTCTTCCAGCGCTGCCAAGCTGCTACAGGAACACCTGACGCGCTATCCGGATTCTGACCGGGCGAGCACGGCGCTTTATTTTTTGGGACGGATCGCCGAATCGAAATCGGACCTCGGCACGGCTCGTGTTTATTACGAAAAGATCGACAAGGTTTTTCCGAACTATTACTACGCCATGCTGGCTCGCGAGCGATTGGCCTTGCAGGCCATCTCCGGAGCGACTCCCGCGGCGGACGCCTTGCAATTTCTGAATGGACTTCAACTGGCGCCGCGTCATCCTTCAGAAAGCTTTGTGGCAACGGCAACCACCACCGAACGCATCGAGCGATCTCATCTGCTGGCTGCGGCCGGATTGGACGATCTGGCGGAGAGCGAGCTGCGTTTCGGCGCCAAGAGTGACGGCCAGCCGCAGATTCTGGCGGTGGAGCTGGCCGAGCTGGCCAACCGGCGCGATGCTCCCGATCAGGCTATCCGCTATATCAAGCACTACGCGTCGGGGTACCTGTCGCTCTCGCTCGATAATGCGCCCGATAAATTTTGGCGCCTGGCATTTCCGTTGCCCTACCGCCACTCGCTCGAAGAGTATAGCCGCCAGCAGTCGCTTGATCCATTTCTCGTAGCGGCTCTCATCCGGCAGGAGTCGGAGTTCAACACAAAAGCCGTGTCTCCGGCCAACGCGCGGGGATTGACCCAAGTGCTCCCATCCACCGGCCGCCAGCTCGGCCGCCAGCTCAAGATCCCGCGTTACAGTACCAAGATGTTGTTCACTCCCGACATGAACCTGAAGATCGGCACCTATTATCTGAAAGCGCTGTCCAATCAACTGCAAGGTAAATGGGAAGAAACACTGGCCTCTTATAACGCCGGAAAATCGCGGGTCAACTCCTGGACCAGCTCAGCCAACTACCACGAGCCCGCTGAGTTCGTCGAGAGTATCCCGTTTAGCGAGACTCGCGTTTACGTGCAAAGCGTCTTGCGCAACGCCGAGGTTTATCGCCGGCTGTACGGCCCCAAGGCGCGCTGACGGCGGAAAATCATGGCTTGAGCCGGATCCAGCGCGAGTCGCGATACTGGAAAATGAGATCGTAGGAATCGAGCGCGGCTTGGTCCGGCTTGATTACCATGAGCTTCGCCCGATCCACTTGCAGTTGGGGAGACCCGTAATATAAGCGGCAAATGAACAGCATCACCCATGGGTCATCCTTGTCGAAAGGATCGTCGACGAACAAGATCTTGGAGCCGTTGGGCACGCGCGGTTGAATCTCACTGAGCTGGCTGACAGTCGAGTGGATGAAGGGATTCACGTAGGGCTGCCAGGGCCTTGCGGCATGGAAAGCAATCACTACCGCGGCGCAGACTGCAAAGCTGGCGAATTGAAGCCGAGAGCCCACCAAAGCATCGCGTAGCTTGACGATTGCCACCGCAAGGTAGAGCGCCATACCGAACATCGGGATATACATGACGTACGCGCCACGAAGCGCGACGAAGACGATCGGTAGCGGGGTTATCAGTATGAACGCTAGCCCAAACATCAGCCGGCGATCTCGTGTGATAAGGGCAATGGCCGCAGCCAGGAAGATTACCAGCATGCAAATTGGCGGGGTAAGAGTTCCGGGATGTACCGAGGACAGCAGATCAAAGTAATGCGTAAGGCCCGCGAGGTAATTGCCAGGGCTGATATGCAGACGGTAGGATTCATTGCCGATCAGCGGGCTGGAGTGAGACAGTTTTCCAATGACATAGGGCACTGTCATCAGTGCGCTCAGCGCGGATGGCAACCAGCGCCGGATGAGGCTCCCCGCGGCGGGCTCGCCAAGTAGGAGTTCGTACGCGACGAGCACGAGGGGGAGCGTCACAGCCATTTCTTTGGAATCCAGGGCGAAGATATAGAGGATCAGAAAGCCCGCAAGCTGCGCGTTGCTGAGATACTGTTTGCGCTCTCGCGCAGCAAAGTAGAGCCCGAGCGCGGCGAAATAAAAAGTGAAGCATAGGATGTCGTAGATGATTCCGGTGTCGTGGAACAGATCAGCGCCGGCGTTGTAGCACGAGAAGAGTACAGTCAGCACCGCCGTTTCTATACCGCCGAACACCGCTGCTGTCCGGTAGGAGAGATACAGATTCAAAAAGAGCAGAGCAAAACAGGCGATCCGGAAAGGCAATGGATGAAACCCAGCCATCTCAAAGAGCAGGCGGTAAACGAGATTCCCGAACGGCCGGTATCCAGGGGAAAAGAAGAGCAAGTTCTCCGCCGCGAGGCGCAGCAAAGGCTTCTGCCACGCCAGGTAGGTATTCATCAGGTCGTCGCCGCTGAAATAGGACGCCAGCCCGTCCCGCGTGAACCAGATCCATATCGAAACGACGACAATGCTGCTAAGAACGAGAGGGACTCGCCGCGACACCTACCATGGTCGCATGGGATGCGCTGCTAGACGCTGATCACGGGACAGGGCGATTGCCGGATGATCGAATATACATTGGTCCGCAGCCGTCCCAGCGTGCGTGTCGCATGACCGCGGCCGATCACCAGCAGGTCGGCCCTATGGTGCAACGCGGCATCGCGCACGACATGCGGCACTTCGCCCGCGCCCAAACAGAGTTGGGCGACCATTCCAGCGTCCTGCTGCATTTTGGCCAGGGCTTTTCTGGCTTCGTCCTGCAGGAAGGCCTGCAGGTCGGCATCGAAATACTTCTCCGGCCTTGTTTCGGCGCCGGGCACGGCGTGTACCAGCCACAGCTTGGCCTTGAAATCATGAGCGAGTTTAGAGGCAAACTGCATGGTGGGAAGACTCTTCTCGGTCAGGTCGACGGCGCACATGATGTTGGCGAACGTCGCCGATGCGGGCGGCGTCTCTTCGACGTGAAGGCCAGTCCATACCGGACAAGCCGCGTCGTGCAACACCTTGGCGGTCACCGATCCCAGTAGGAGGCTGCGGAAGATTCCATACCCGTGCGTCGGCATCATGATCAGATCCGTGCCGTGCTCTTGCGCATACTCTGTGATCTCGTGCGCAGCGTCTCCTTCCAACATGACGCGACCGACTTTCAGTCCCTCAAACTTGTCCTTCAGATAAAGGTCGAGTTCGCTCTCGCGTGCTCCCCGAATTGCGTCGGTGTCGACCAGCGCCATATAACCGTACCAGTCCGTTACATAACCTGGAGGCATCTCAAGAACGTGCAGTAGCGTCAGCTCGGCGTTAAACTTTTTCACCAAGGCTTCGACAAATGGCGCCGCCACGGTGCAGCTATCCGACATGTCGACTGGGAAGAGGATCTTTTGGAAAGCTTGCATGGCACCCTCCTTCGCCTAAAGAAGGAGCACGAATTATGCCACCGGGAAGCCCCACGATTGGCGCACATTAGGTTCAGGCTGTCTCGAATGCCCCAATTCTTACGCCGATGACTTGGGTTAATTCACGCAGTCTTTCACCGTTCCACAAGGGCTTGGATCGCCTCCAGCTCCTTGCCTGCCTCGGAGAGCTTGCCTTGCGAAACCAGTTCCCGATAGCGCTGCAGGTGGCGCCGTACTTCGGCGATGCGAGCATCGGGCGGTGGAGCAGGTTGGCCTGCGGTAGCGGCGGCTGGCGGGGATGTAGTAGGCCGCTGCCCGGTGGCAGCTTCCGGCGCGGGCAGGTTTTCGCCGGCGAGTTGCGCGAGCGCCTCCTGGTAGGTATCGGCGTAGACTAGATTGTTGCCCATGGCGAGCGCGATCTTCTTCAGCTGCGGCAGCTTGGCCTGCGAGGCCTGGATGTAGATCGGCTCGACATACAGGAAAGTATGCTCGATCGGCAAAACCAGCATCTGGCCGCGCAGCACCTGCGACCCCTGCTGGTTCCACAGCGTAAGATCTTTGGAGATGTTCTGGTCCTGATTGATGCGGGCTTCCACCTGTATAGGACCGGAAATGATCTCCTGCTTGGAAAGCAGCAGCACCACTTTTTCGCCCAGGTGCGCGCCGTCGCAGCGCGCCATCATGAGCCCGATGAGATTATCGCGACTACGGGGCGTGAAGGGAATCATCAACAGAAATTCCGGTTGTGTCTCGCCGGGCAGAGTGGCCACGACGTACGTTGGAGTTAGCGGTCCGGGCTGGGCGCCCTGCTCGTTGGTGAATCTCGCGATGTCCCAGGCGTCCGACCTGTTGTAGAACGTGTCCGCGTCGCGCATGTGAAACAGCCGGTAAATGTCCGATTGCGCCGCGAAGATCATTTCCGGATATCGGACGTGCCTGCGAAGATCAGCCGGCATGGTGGTGTCCGGCTCGAAAAGATCGGGAAACAGATTCCGGTAGGCCTGCAGAAGCGGGTCAGTGGGATCGAACACGTACAAATGAACCGTTCCATCGTAAGCGTCGATGGTCGCCTTGACAGAATTGCGAATGTAGTTGAACGCTCCGATGCCTTCCAGACCGACGCTGCGCGAGTAAGGGTGGACGTTCGATGTCATGTAGCCGTCGACAATCCAGACCGGCCGGCCGTCGTCGGACAAAACCAAATAGGGATCGGTATCCCACGACAGGAAATTTGCGAGCGTGCTCAGGCGCTCGGTCACATTGCGGTGGATCATCATGCGGCTTTCGGGCGTGAGATAGCCTGTCAACAAAATGTTCCAATCGCCGCGCGAGACGGCCGCCGCGGCCCGCAACAGAAATGACGAAATCGGAAAGCCGCCTTTGCCGTCGTAACGGGTCTCGACGTTACGGTCGCCGGCCGGATAGTTGAACTCAGGCTGAGCGGTGCGCACGAATACGGGATCGTGCACGTTCTCTCCGTAATAGAGCTCTGGCCGGGTCAGCTTCAGGCCGGGCACGGTGATTTCGGGCGGCGTGTCCTTGATAATCAGCACCGGCAGTCCACTGGGAGAAACCTGATTCGCCTCCGCCATGACCACACCATAGCCGTGGGTATAAATGAAATGGGTGTTGATCCAGCGGTCGCCAAGCTGCGTGAGATCGAGCTCGCGTGGCGAGATCAGCACCTGACGCATTTCACCTTGGAAGTTGTAGCGATCGACGTCGGTGTCGGAGTAAGTGTAAAGCCGGTAGGGCTGCAACTGGGGCAGCGTGTCGTGAAAAGCGTGCCAGTCCCAGAGCCGCACGTTGTCGAGCAGCGGCTTGTGTTTGGCGAGGTCGATGCGTTCTTCGGGTTTCGCCTGGAATTCGATCTCCTCGGTACGCTGGTCGATTCCGAATGCGGATCGCGTGGCGGCGATGTGCCGGGCGATGAATGGCCTTTCAATGGAGATCTCGTTGGGACGGACATACACCGCGCTCACGATCGGAGGAACCACGTTACGGACGATAAACGCCAGAACGACGATGGCCGCGAGCCGCCATTTTCCGGCCACCAGCGCAATGGCAGACAGCACGCAGCTTGCGATCAGAACCCATTGGAGCGGCAGGGCGATGTTTTGATCGACGTAATCAACACCCACCATGAAGCTGCGTTCATCCAGCAGCATGCTGTAGCGGCCCAGGAAGAATCGCACCGCGAGGGCGAGCAGAAACACCGCGCCGACACCGCGCAGGAAACGGGTTTCGAGCGCGCCGCCCAAACCGAGCTGGCTCAGGTTAATCTCGCGCACCTCGCTCCAGTCGGGAACGCTATTGCGAAGCTGCCAGCCCCGAGCAGTTACCCAATAGATGATCGCGGCGATTACTGCAACGCTCAGCACCAGCCCGAGAAGATCGGAATAGAAGGGCAATTCGAAGAGATAAAACGTGAGCGGGTTGGAGAAGACCGGGTCTTGCCACGAAGCGGCCGCAGCGCCGCGCGTGCCGCCGAAGTAACGGACGACCGTCCAGGTATCCAGCGCCGAGAGCGCGACGACCAGCGCTACCAGGAACATTCCGAGCGTTGCGAGTTTTGCATACAGCGGATTCTGGCGCAGCCCGGTCCCGGCGTGGTTCAGACCGCGCGCGTGCGCGATCCAGAAAATGATGAAGCCCAGGATGGTGGCAGCGGTGGCGGGAACCACACTGTAGAGCAGCATGCTGAACCAGGTGTGGACCTGGCCCATTTCTTTCCACCACTGGTAATCAATCGCGTATGAGGACGTGAGGCGTGCGGCGATGAGTAGCACGGCAGCGGCGATCAGGATGGAGATGCAGCCGCCTCGGCTTTGGCTGGGTTCGATTTGGCGGTGTCGGAAGGAAGGGTCCAATCACTAGTAACTGTACTCTAACGGAGCGGGGGACTGTTAGGGAGGGTTGGGTCTCCAGCGCTCCACCGGTCGGGTTTGCTACTGGGACCTACTCCTCCGCGAATGCATCCTCGAGCGAGTAGAGTTTGCCCAAGCGAAGATCTTCCTCCAGGGTGTCGGCTCCTGCCAGGATCTGTTTGAACAGCCTTCGATCAGAGGCGATGTCCTGGGTTTCGAAACGACTTTCCAGTTTGCTGCGGATCACTTCACCCTCCCCGGCACAAACGGTCACGACAACCGGTGCACCTCTATTGAAATGACGATGTCCGGCGCGGACTAGGCGTCCGCCCTCCTACGGGGTGGTGCGGACGACTTCGCCCACTGGCGCATCGAAGCCGCGCTCTTCGGCGGTCCAGACTACGCGGCCGTTTACGATGGTCGCCACCGGGCCACCTCGGAAAGTGCGGCCATCGAACGGAGAATTGCGGCTCTTGGAGGCCGACCGGTTGACGTCGTAGGTCCAGCCGCGCTCGATGTCCAGAATCGTGATATCGGCCGGAGCGCCGACCGCCAGGCGTCCTCGCTCCATGTTAAGAACGTTCGCCGGACCGATGGTGAAGAGTTCCACCATGCGGGCCAGCGGAATCTTGCCGGAGTGCACCAGTTGTTCGAGCGTCAGACCGATCGCGGTCTCGAGGCCGATAACGCCGAAGGGGCACTTTTCGAACTCCTGCATTTTTTCGCTGCCGGCGTGGGGAGCATGATCAGTGGCGATCGCGTCCACCGCTCCCGAGATGATGCCTTGCGTCACCGCCCCAACATCGCAAGCCGAGCGCAGCGGCGGCTTCATCTTATAGTTGCTGTCATAAGGCGGCATGTTGCCGTCGGCCAGCGTGAAGTGGTGCGGCGTCGCTTCGCATGTCACCGTCAAGCCCCGGCTCTTGGCGAAGGCCACCATCTCCACCGAATAACGCGACGATATGTGAGCGACATGGAAACGCGCGCCGGTCATCTCGGCTAGAATGATATCGCGCGCCACCATCACGTCTTCCGACGCCGCCGGAATTCCTCGCAACCCCAGCCGCACGCTTTCCACTCCCTCGTGCATGGCGCCGCCGGAACTGAGGTGCAGATCCTCACAATGATCGATCACTGGAAGTCCAAAGGAGTGCGCGGTCTCCATGGCGCGGCGCATGACGCGGGCATTCATCACTGGACGGCCATCGTCGGAAATAGCGACTGCGCCAGCCGCCTTCATGGAGCCGATCGCGGCCAGCTCTTCTCCCGCGCTGTCCTTGGTGATGGCGCCAATCGGAAACACGTTCACGATGGCGTGCCGCTCGGCTCGCTCCTTGATGTAACTGGTGACGGTAGCGTTGTCGTTGATCGGCGACGTGTTCGGCATGCAACAAATGGAAGTGAATCCGCCCGCGGCGGCGGCCCGAGCGCCGGATTCGATGGTCTCGGCGTATTCGAAGCCGGGCTCGCGCAGATGCACGTGCATATCGATGAAACCGGGAGCGACGATCAACCCGGTGGCGTCGAACTTCTCGGCGCCGGTGACATGCAATTTCTCCCCGATGACCGCGATGCGGCCGTCTTCCACCAACACATCGCGGATCGCGTCCAGGCGGCTCGCCGGATCGATCACTCGGCCATTTCGGATAGTTAACTTCCGCATTAAATTAATTGTTCAGGATTCTTTCCAGCACGGCCATGCGCACCGCGATTCCGTTCTCCACCTGGTTGAGAATCACGGAGCGCTGGGAATCGGCCACCTCGGACGAAATTTCCCGTCCGCGATTGATAGGACCCGGGTGCATCACGATGGCGTCCGGTTTAGCGAGCCCCATATGCTCCAGGCGAAGGCCGTAAAACCGATAATAGTCGCTGGTCGAAAAGGCCGCCTGGTCCTGCCGCTCGAACTGAACGCGCAGCATCATGATTACGTCGGCGTCGCGGATGGCATCACGGATATCATGCGCGAGAGTGACGCCGGGCGCGATCTGAGTCAGTTCGGGTGGCAGTAGCGGCGCGGGCCCGCACAACACTATCTGAACACCGAATTTCGAAAGCAGATACATGTTGGAGCGGGCCACGCGGCTGTGAGCGATGTCGCCGATAATGGCCACGCGCAGGCCTTCCAGTGTCCGCCGGCGGTCGAGAATAGTGCGTGCGTCCAATAGCGCCTGGGTGGGATGCTCGTGCGTGCCATCGCCGGCGTTGATGATGGGGGTGGGCAGATGCCGCGCCAGGAAGTGGGGCGCGCCCGAGGCCGAATGGCGCATCACAATCGCATCGGGATGCATCGCGCCCAGCGTATTGAGTGTGTCCACCAGGGATTCGCCTTTGTCGACGCTGGAGCCGGAGGCGGTGATGGAAATAGCATCCGCTCCCAAACGTTTGGCCGCGATTTCGAAGCTGGTGCGAGTGCGCGTGGACGCTTCGAAGAAAAGATTCACGATCATGCGCCCGCGCAGCAGATCCGATTTTCTACTTTGCGTCTGCTGCGGCTGAAAAGACTTGGCCCGGTCGAGAATGGTTTCGATCTCGACGCGATCGAGCGTTTCGATTCCCAGCAATCCACCCGGCATAGCCACGTCCTAGGTCAGTTCCACCAGCAGCACTTTTTCGGTCTGATCCACTTCGTGGAACTTGACCTCGATAATCTCGTTAGCGCTGGTTTGTACCATGCGGCCCACGTATTTCGCTTCGATGGGGAGCTCGCGCCAGCCGCGGTCGATGAGCACCAGCAGTTGGACGCGGGCCGGGCGGCCCTTATCGAACAAGGCGTCCAACGCAGCGCGAATGGTACGGCCGGTATAAAGGACGTCGTCCATTAAGATGATGTCCTTTCCGGTCACCGGAAAATTAATTTCAGTCGCGCTGTGAACGGGCTTCTCAGATACCGTGGAGAGATCGTCGCGGTATAGATTAATGTCCAGGAATCCCACCGGCACCACAAGCTTTTCAAGCTCCTTGATTTTGTCGGCCAGCCGAACCGCCATGGGCACGCCGCGCCGGCGTATTCCGATGAAGGCCAAGCGTTTCAAATCTTGAGTCTTTTCCAGAATCTCGTGCGCCAGCCGGACCAGCGTCCGATCGATCTCGGAGGCGCTCATCAGTTGCGCTTTTTCGCGTGTAGGAGCCATGGGGCGAACGCTTCCGCTTCAGCGTAACACATCAATGCTTCAACCGATCGTGGATTCGCTTGGCCAGTTTCTCGATGTCTTCGGTCTTCTTGAGAGTGGCGATAGAGAGGACATAACGGTCGTTCTTCTCCAAGTCGGTTTTGAGCGCTTCGGCGAGTTTGGACAGCTCGCGGGCATCGTCCAGCGACTTCTGGAAGTCGGCCTTGAGAATCTCGTCGCGCTGCAGTTTTCCGTTCGGCAGGCGAGCATCCTCGGGGGGTTCGTCGCCCGGGCGGGGGTGGGGGGGCGGCTGCGCCGAAATGACCAGCGCGAGAGCCAAGGCCAGCAGGATTCGCGTGCGCATATTCTTCCGATTTCATGATATCTTGGCCGTCATGCCGCAAGTCGATCTGCATCCACTGGGCGATTTTTTGCTCCGCCATGGGCGGTGTCGGCGATGTTCAAGAAAGTCACCTCGCCGCTGAAGTATGGATACACTTGGGGTGTGAGGCCTAAGCACGAGAAGGTGTCAACATTTTAATTGGCCCACACTGATCAGCGGTCCTCCCGCGCCGCGTTCCGCTACCCCAATTTCCGCTACATGACCACCGCCCGTTTTCTCTCGGTGGTATCCTCCGAGATGCAAGCCGTCGCCGTGGGCTGGCAGATCTTTAATCTGACGCATCGCCCGCTCGATCTCGGCTTGGTCGGGCTGGCGCAATTCGCGCCCGGCATTTTACTTTTCCTGCTTACCGGCCATACCGCTGATCGCGTCTCCCGGCAACGCATCCTGCTGGCCTGCTACGGCGGATTCTCGCTGTGCTCCTTGGTGCTGCTTGTAATCACGCTGCATGGCCTTACCTCCGTCTTGCCGATATACGCCGTGCTGCTCGGGAACGGCGTGGTGCGCGCCTTCCTGGGCCCTGCCAGTCAGGCTTTTCTGCCCTTGCTTGTGGCCGCGGAACATTTCCCCAATGCGATAGCCTGGGACAATTCGATTTCCAAAACCGCGGCGATTCTCGGCCCGGTCGCGGGCGGCATCGTCTATAGTGTCGCTGGAAGCCCGGTACCGGTTTACTCCATTGCTGGAGTCGCCTATCTCACCGCACTGGTTCTCGCCTCCATGATCCGGTTGCGAAGCGTTGCCCGTCCTCGCCCCGCAGCCTCGCTCGCGGTCGTGGTGGAAGGGCTCCGGTATATCTGGCGTAACAAACTGATCCTCGGCAGCATCTCGCTCGACCTTTTTGCCGTGCTGCTTGGCGGCGCCGTCGCATTGCTGCCCGTCTACGCGAGGGATATTCTGAAGACTGGCGCATATGGTCTGGGACTCCTACGCAGCGCACCCGGCGCCGGAGCAGTACTAATGGCAATCGCCTTGGCCCACCTCCCACTCCGCCGCCGCGTGGGGCTCACCATGCTCTCTTGCGTCTTTGGCTTTGGAGCTTTCACGGTCGTTTTTGGACTCTCGCGCAACCTGCTGCTGTCGCTCCTGTCGCTGGCGCTGATTGGCGGGTTCGATATGGTGAGCGTCTTCATCCGTCAGACACTGGTGCAACTTGCCACGCCCGATGACATGCGCGGCCGCGTCAGCGCGGTCAACTGGATTTTCATCGGTGCCTCCAACGAACTCGGTCAATTCGAATCCGGTGTCACGGCGCAATGGTTCGGAACTGTGCCTGCGGTGGTGCTCGGCGGACTGGGAACCATCGCGATCGTTTTGCTATGGTCGTGGCTGTTCCCATCACTCCGCCGCGTGGATCAACTGTAGCGCACGCTCTCAGCGTGCCGTGTCGCGACTCATCGCGACACCGTTCCAGCCGATGTGGTACGCAGAACACCTCGCTGGCGGTGGTATTATTCTCCTTTGGAAAACTCCGAAGCCTGATTCTTTAGAACGGCCAGCGTCAGCCCGTCCAACGAGAAACCGTAACCAGAAACGAGGAACTTTTTATGATCACTCGCCGCGGCTTCACTCTGTCCGTCATTGGCGCCGCCGCTGCCTTGGCCGACTCGTCCGAGGATCTCTCGCGCCTGAGCCTGGCCGAGGCCTCCGCGCGCATCCGGGCCCGCACTCTAACTCCCACTCAACTGACCGAAGCTTGTCTCGCGCGAATCCAAACTTATAATCCGAAGCTCAACGCCTTCATCACTGTGCTGCGCGAGCAGGCCTTGGCGCAGGCGCGTGAGATGGAAGCCGAACAGCTAGCCGGACGATTTCGCAGCCCGCTGCACGGGATCCCGATCGCTCTGAAGGACAACATCGACACGGCCGGAATCCGCACCACCGCGGCCAGCGCAGTCTTCGACGAACGTGTGCCCGAACACGACGCCGAGGTCACGCGCCACTTGAAGGAGGCTGGAGCGGTTTTTGTCGGCAAGACCAACCTGCACGAGTTCGCGATGGGCGGCACCTCCGCCACCAGCTATTACGGACCGGTTCGCAATCCCTGGGCGCTCGATCGCAATCCCGGCGGATCCTCGGGCGGATCGGCGGCGGCCGTCGCTGCGGACTTGTGCTTCGGCGCGCTTGGCACCGATACCGGCGGCTCCATCCGCACACCCTCGTCCTTTTGCGGCGTGGTCGGATTGAAACCGACCTATGGCCTGGTCTCCATTCGCGGGATTATCCCACTCACGCTCTCGCTCGATCATTGCGGTCCGATCGTCCGCACCACCGAAGATGCCGCTCTGATGTTGAACGTGCTAGCCGGCTACGACAAGCTTGATATCGCCAGCGTCGAGCATCCTAAGGAAGACTATCTGGCCGCCATGAAGCAGCCGATCTCCGGCCTGAGACTGGGCATCCCACGCGCGCCGTTCTTCGATCTGCTCGACGCCGACGTCGAAAAGGCCGTTGAAGACGCCATCGGGCTGCTCGCGAAAATGACGAAAGGGGTTAAGGACGTCACGCTGCCGTCTACGCGCGACATCAATCTGAATGGCGAGAGCTTCGCTTATCACGAAGAGTTTTATGCGCGCGGCCCCGGCCGTTATCAGATACCCACCCGGCGAGCGCTGCAAAACGGCGGAAACCTGAAAGCTGCCGAGTACATCCGCGCGCGCTGGAAGCTCGAACTGCTTCGCCGCACCATCGACGACGCCTTCACCGATTTCGATCTGGTTGTCCTGCCGACGCGTCGGCGCACCCCGCGCAAAATCGACGCCGCCATCAAGCGCGAAGAATCCGACAAGATCCGGAATCCGGAACTGGAGAACACCGGCCAGTTCGATGTCTACGGAATTCCGGCGATCACGGTCCCTTGCGGCTTCACGTCCGGTGGACTTCCGGTCGGCCTGATGATCGCCGGCCCGCGTTTCTCGGAAGGTAAAGTGTTGGCGCTGGCAGCCGCGTACGAACATGCCACCGAGTGGCATAAACGCAGGCCGCCGCTGACTCCCGATACACCTGTTCCCGCGCTGGCGCCGACCGACGAGGATAAGGACTCGTAGCGCATGCCAGCGGCAAAATTCAGAAATATCTGCTACGACCGGATCAGCCTGTCACGATTTGCAGCACTCGTGGCCCACAGAAGGCAATCCAAATATCTCAGATATATCGAGTTCGCAGAGACATCAAATTCGGCCGGGGCCAGACGAACCACGCGGAAAGTCAGAGGTATGCCGCGCAATTGATGTAGGGAGAGGAGATCCCTATCTCACTTCGGGGGAGTGATTGACCCTGATCGAGGATGATCCAGGGGAACATCGCCGGTCGCGAGGCTCACCTGGACTCAATCACGCGGCAAGCTCAGGAACGACTTGCGCGCGGCCGCTCCATGGCACGGGTTGTATTTGATAATTCCGGAATGCATCGAATACATTGCTCGAAACCGGCTGCTCAACATCGTTCAGCATAGCGTAGGCTTTCGACTCAGGTGGCCGCGTTTGGCGGGTGTCCGTCCATGCATTAATGAATGATAGTGCAGTCTCACGTGTGGGGCGGCTGATCGCCTGCAGAATGCGTTCCGGTTCTTTGCGGGATTTCGGAATCACGAAATTGAACAGGTGATCGTAGCCACTGACGCCAGTGAATTTCACTTCCGGTGTGTATCGGATATCATTGGCGTCCAGCCATGTAATCACATCCTCAAAAAACAGGCTCTCCACAATCGGCTTGGCGAGGTAAAAAAGATCATTCACAGCAAGCATTGCCTGGATAAGGCTATGTTTTTTCAGGGGAAAATTTTCGGCGGTCGCGCGCACCTCTAAGGCTTCGTCTTGGAGTTTCACCCCAAAGCCGTTTAGCGTCATTTTAAGGAGGTCCTGCCGCTTCTCTGTATGAAGATTGCACCCCGAGGCCTCAAGATCGTGTATCGTGTAGCTGTCGTCGGTAAGAACGTAACCGCCGTTTTCAGCGCCGACGTAAATTTGCATAGCGTCATTGTGCCGATCTAGGTAGGGCGTGGTGATCTCAACCCATTCGCCGTTCACTTCGCGGAGCGTGGTTTTGTCCCGAAGCCAAGTACGGTAGTCCTGCAGAAGCTTTTCGATCTCGGCTACGCTCATCAAAATAGGCCCTTCTGCATTTTGGATGGTCCCGTGATGTTGCAGTGCTGCATAAAGGCTTCGCAAGTGGAAAACAGGTCGAGGGTATCGGAGTACCGATCGACGGGGGCCGGGGTTGCCCACTTGTCACCGAAGCCCTCCCGGTAAACATGGAAGTGCGGGCACGGAATTTCAGTCCTGTCCGGATTTCGGTGCGGGGGACCGTCGAGATCGAGCCGCATAAGGATAATCGCCTGCCGAGCTCGATTCTGGTATGTGGCTTTGGTGAGTTTGAGCCGCGCGCGGGTCACGTCGAGCATGAAATTCTCCCGCTTGTCGAGGGAGGTCAATGGAAGCGCTAGGCGCTGGCCTGCAGCCGGAAAGTCCAATCTTTCTCGTCTACAAAACGTTTCTCCATTTCAATTAGGATGTCGGCCTCGGCCTGCGTGATGTCAATCTCAGCCATGCCCTCAAATCCTTTCGATCATCCACTCTTGGCTCTGCGCTACGCACTAGAGAACCAGAATCTCCATTTCTCGTAGATTTAACATGCCTCCGATTTTACCGTGATTAGACAAACGGGACGGACGCTGGCGGTTTACGGAAACATCGGGTGACGCGCCTCGCGCGCTCTCAATTCCCTTCTACCTCATCAAGTTGCTCATATCCCTCCGTTCCAAACACACGCGCCCTGCTACACTCCAATCGGCATGACCAATCACAAAAAGCCCCATGACGCCATCCTCCCGTTCTGGCGTCACAATCACCCCATTCGCGCGAGCAAGCCACACCCGTTCAATGAGATACGGATTGTCCTCGACTGTTTCCAAACCGCGCGCGTTAGCAAGCCGTGGACTACAAAATGATCGCGCCATGAGGGGCACCATCATCCAAATAAACATCTCTCCAGGCGGCCTCCCCAAACGCCCCATTCCGGAAGCCTCCATCACCGCTGAAGGCATCCTCGGCGACCGTTGGGCGCACCCCGACATTCATGGCGGCCCGAACCAAGCTTTGCTCTTGATCACTTCCGAAGGCACCGAAGAGCTGATCGCTCAAGGTCATCCTCTATTCCACGGGGCGCTCGGTGAAAACCTCACGATCGCCGGACTCGACCGCCGTCAGATGCGCGTGGGCCAGCGCTATCGGGTGGGCGAAATCTTCGTGGAATTGACCAAGCTCCGCGCCCCGTGCGCCACTCTCGACGTTTACGGCCCCGCCATCAAGCAAGCCATCTATGATCAACAGGTGAAGGCCGGTGATCCCTCCACGCCGCGCTGGGGTCTCAGCGGATTTTACGCGCGGGTCCTGAAAGCAGGAACTCTTCGGCCACAGGATATAATCGAGCTAGTAGACCAAGTCGTCTAGCAGCTCATGTCCAGTCTGCTCGAAACCATCCCGTTCCGCCAGCTCAGGCGGGCGCAAGACGAGATGGCCGCGTTGGAAAGCGGCCTCCCTCCCGCATTTCAGAACACAATCGAGGTACTGCTGGCTTCTGCCGCCGACCCCGACGCCGCCGTTCATTATCTCGCCGGCCTTAAGCAGCAGAAGCCGGATACTTTTGAAGCACTCGCGAAGTCGCAGTCCGGGTTGCAAAACCTGATCGCGGTCTTTTCCCACAGCCGCTTTCTTGCTGACGAGATCCTGCAGAATCCGCAATGGCTCCAGCACCTCTCCGACATCGATCGATCGCTCTCGGCCGAGGAGTACAAGCGGCGACTAACCGCTTTTCTCGGGCCGCAACCGGCCGGGACATTCGTAGCGCTGTCGTTGGCGCTGTTTCGACGCCAGCAGATCCTGCGCATTCTTCTTCGCGACGCGCGCGGTTTCGGGAGCCTCCCGGAGATCACGGAAGAATTGTCCAATCTTGCCGATGCCATTTTGGACGTCAGCTACCAACGCATCCGCGCCGATCTGGTGGCCCGCCACGGCGTGCCGCGTTTCGTCGACGCCAACGGCCAGACGCGCGAGTGTGGAATGTCGGTAATCGCATTGGGGAAGCTGGGCGGCCGCGAGCTGAACTACAGCTCAGACATCGATCTGATGTTCGTCTACACGGCCAACGGCGAAACCGACGGCGAGCACTCTATTTCGAACAAGGAGTTTTATAAGAAAGTCGCGAACCAGTACACCGAATTGCTTTCCACTTACACGGCCGAAGGGCTGTGCTATCGAGTCGACCTGCGCTTGCGGCCGGACGGCAGTCTGGGCGAGGTGTGCATTTCACTCGACGGCGCGAAGACCTACTACCAGAGCCGCGCGCGCGATTGGGAATTGCAGATGCTCATCAAGGCGCGCGTCGCTGCGGGCGACGTGGAGACTGGGCGGGAGCTGCTGGATTCCGTTGAGCCGCTCATTTACTCGACCACACTCGACTTTTCCGCCATCGAAGCTGTCTCCGTCACGCGCGAGCGCATCAGCGAGAAGTTGAATCGCCGCCGGCTGGGGAAATCCTCCCTCGATGTGAAGCTGGCCCCCGGTGGAATTCGCGATATCGAATTTCTAGTGCAGTGCCTCCAGCGTCTGCACGGAGGCCGCGTCCCCTGGGTGCGGCACGGTGGAACGATGCTCGCGCTCGGCCGGCTGGCCGACAAGGACCTGCTTTCCGCGGCCGAATATGGGCGACTCGTTTCGGCCTACCGTTTTCTGCGCAATCTCGAACATCGGCTCCAATTCGCGGATGATCGCCAGACACACACCTTGCCCACCACCACTCGCGAACTTGATTTGCTGGCTCGGAAAATGCCGTCGACGCAGCTCGGCAGCGCTCCTTCCGGCGAAAAACTGCTGCATGAGCTGAACGCGCATCTGGAGGCGGTCCAGGAAATCTACGAGCGGGTGATCCACGCGCATCGCCCCAGCTACTACACCATGCCTCCGCCTTCTCCGGTGGAAGTGGACGAGCCTGAACCGGAGCAACCCGAGTCAAGCAACCTGGCCCGCTTCTTGGATCAGCGCGCCCCGGAGCTCGCCGCGACACTGACGCGCATCGGGCTACGGCGCGGCGTGGGAGCGTTCGAGCATTTTCTCGAAAAGATCGCGCAAGATCCGCAATGGCTCGCGCTTCTCGATTCGAACGCTACGGTCGGGGCGCAGACACTCGACATTTTTGAGCGCAGCCCGTATTTCGCCGAGGAGCTGATCCGCATGCCGGAGCTGATGGAAGAGCTCAGCCGCCTGCCGGAGATCGGTGCCAGCTTCATGGCCGAAGCCGCTCATTACGACGATATTTCCGAGCTGCGCCGCTTTTTCCGCCGCGAGATGTTTCGAATCCAGACCGCCAGCATCTGCTTGCGGGTTCCTGTCTTTGAAACCTTGCAGAGCACTTCAGACTTGGCCGATGCGGCCATCGCCGCCTCTTACCGCATGGCCCTCCAGCAGGTTGCTAAGTCCCATCCTCCGTCAAATCCCAGCTACCAGCTCCGCAATCAACTTCTGGTGGTCGCGTTAGGGCGGCTCGGGATGCGCGAGTTCGACTTGGCTTCCGACGCCGACCTGGTGTTCGTTCTTCCGGACGAGGATCTGGATGAACAAGTCTTTTGGACGCGCGTGGCCGGGCGGATGATCGACCTCATCACCGCTTACACCGGCACTGGACTGATGTTCAGCGTCGACACGCGGCTTCGTCCAAACGGGAGCGCGGGCGCGCTGGTCCAGTCGGAGGCGTCGTACAAGGATTATTTTGCTAAGAATGCGGAAGCGTGGGAAGGCATCGCCTATATGAAGTCGCGCGCGATTACCGGCGATACCGAGCATGCCACCAAATTCCTGAACGACCTGCAGCAAGTGGACTGGCGCAGGTACGGACAGAGCGGCCGCTCCAAGCGCGATCTTCGCCAGATGCGCATGCGCCTGGAAAAGGAACAGGGCGCGGGTCACCCGCTGAAAGCAGGTCTCGGCGGTTTTTACGATATTGATTTCCTATTAATGTATTTGCGCCTCAAGGGCGCCGGCATCTTCTTCAAAGTTCTGAACACGCCGGAACGCATCAACATCATTGAAGCCATGGGACACCTGGAGCGCGCGGATGCCGAGTTTCTTCGCGATGCCGCCACGTTTTATCGCGCCGTCGATCATGGGTTGCGTGTTTATTCCGGGCACACCGAGGGAAGTTTGCCGAATTCCGAATCGCAGTTGGAAGTCCTGACCGAGCTGGTGCATCGCTGGACGCCCGAGCATCTGAATCATCAGCCCCTCAAAATCGAGCTGTCCAAAATTCAGAACCGCACGCGCGAGATTTTCGACCGGCTATTTTCTGCTTGATCCTCAGCCTGATTTCATTTCGCGGCGAGCCTTGGCGATCGCTTCCAGAAAGCGTTTGGCCCGCTCTTCGAAAACTCCAAATTGTCCTTCCCGTATGTTGGCCGAATCGATCAATTCCGCGCCCACCGCCACCGCGCACGCTCCGGCCTTGAGGAAATCTCCCACGGTTTCAAGACTCACCCCACCGGTGGGCATCATTTCGATCTGCGGCAAAGGAGCCCGCAGCGACTTGATGTATTTGGCTCCACCGACCGCGCTGCATGGAAAAATTTTGATGATGTCGCCACCCGCCTGCCAGGCGGCCACCACTTCGGTAGGTGTGAGCGCTCCCGGCGTGATTACTTTGGAGTAGCGCTTTGCCATTTCGATGGTCGCGAGGTTCAAGCTCGGCGACACCAGGAATTCCGCGCCGGCCAGCATACAGGCGCGCGCTGTTTCCGGATCAAGCACGGTGCCGGCGCCCAGCACAATCTGATCGCCGAATTTGTCGGCCACTTTCTCCAGCGCGCGAAGCGCCCCCGGCACCGTCATGGTGATCTCGGCCGCGCGAATACCGCCGCGGTAAATGGCTTCGATGGATCGGATCGCCCCTTCCTCGCTCTCGGTGCGGACCACCGGCACAATGCCGATCTCGACTATGGCTGCCAATACGGCTTCTCTTTTCATAGGTAACGATGACTGCGAAACCACTCCACCGCATCGCGCACGGTCTCTTCAAACGGACGAAATGCAGCCGATAGTTCGTGGATCGCTTTGTCGGATCGAACGGCGTTCTTGGCGTGCAGCGTCCGAATGCCCGCTAGTGTGACCAGCGCAGTGCCGCCGGTCAAGCGCGCCCACGTTTCCGCGCCGGCCCCAACTGCCAGCGATAGCGCGTAGGGAATCTTGCGCTTGGGCGCTGGCACGCCGGTCACTCGTTCCAGCGTCGTGAGAACATCGGCGAAATCATGGTACGCACCGCCCACGATATAGCGTTCGCCGGACTTGCCGAGGTGGGCGGCGCTGATGGTTGCTTGCGCAACGTCGCGCACATCGACGATGGAAGAGCCGCCATCCACGACGCCAGGCAATTTCTGCTTCATGAAATCGAGCACCAGCTTGCCGGCCGCGGTGGGCGCCCAATCGCCCGGGCCCCACATCCACGACGGAAGAACCATCGTCACCGGCAGCGAGCGTTCTTTGAGAAAACGGCTGATCGCCAACTCGCCTTGGATCTTGCTGGCGAAATAGAGATTGGAACTCGCATGCTCGTCCGGTGGCGTGCTCTCATCACCCGGACTGCCATCCGGCTTTCGCCCGATCACGCCGGAGGAGCTGATATGAACCGCCTTTTTCACGCGGTGCTTCTCGGCTGCGATCAACAAGTCGATGGTGCCTTGCACGTTGATCTTTTCGAGCATCGCCTTGTGATCGCCCGGCTGGTAATACTCGCGGAAGTACGCAGCGGTGTGGAACAGAGCGTCACAGCCGGCCAGGGCCTCGGCGAAAGTGGCGACATCGCGCACGTTGCCGGTCACCAGATCAATCTTTCCATCAGGAAAGATTCGCTGCGCTTTCTCCGGGGATCGAACCAGGCCGCGCACCTCGTGTCCGTGCTCGAGCAGCGCGTTAACCAGGTTGCTTCCGAGCAGCCCGGTAGCGCCGGTGACGAATGCGCGCATGATCTCAGCAGGTGGGTCAGCGTGTGCTGTCGCCCGACCGCGGCACGTGCAGCGACATCAGCGTGATCGATCCATCCAGTGAGCTGAACCAGTGAGGCGTGTTTTCGGGAACGACCAGAAAATCTCCTTTGGCGAGCTTCCTCGGTGTGCCCCCCTCAATGCCAGAGCCAGTTAGGTTCTCGGCGTTGGTTCGTTTCTCATTCATAAGCTTGCCGCCGGTCACCATGGTGCCTCCTCCATCGATCACATAGAAGATCTCCGCCTCTTTTTCGTGAATAGACGCCGGACCAATGGACGCTCGATATTCGAGATTCGCATTAATGGGAGGGAGCTGAAGAATACGTTCCACGACGAGGGGCGCGTCTCCTTTGCGGTCGCTCTTAGCTTTCGCTTGGAGCGCGGTCACGTCCGATGCAGATGAATAGGTTTTGACGGCCTGAGCGGCGCCCTGCTGGGCCACGGCCGCTGCGGCGAAAAGTGTGAGAGCGAGACTAATTCCGATTGTGCGCATACAACCTCCAGTTTGAGTTCCTTCCCTTGCGGGACTGAGAAATGCTAACACATGATACACTGCCTCGGGAGAGTACCGTGACCAATCGCAGGCAGTTCATCAAAGATGCGGCCGCGAGCGCTGGCATCGTTTTTACAGGTTGTAATCTTTTGAGCCATCGCTTGGGCGCGCAATCGGGCTCTCGGCCGGCAAAACGGCAAGTGATGGTTGGAGGCCAGCGCGTGAGAACCATCGACATCCATGCCCACGTCATTATCCCTGAAGCTACCGCCTTGATGGGCGTGAACACGCCGCCGAATGATCCCTCGGTCATGGCGTCCAAGCGCTTTGAGGTGATGGACGAGTGGGGCACCGATATGCAGGTCCTGAGCATCAATGCGAACTGGTACTCGGTGGATCGCGACGTGGCTCAGAAAATGATCCGGCTTCAGAACGAAAAATTGGCGGAGTTGTGCACCGCGCATCCGGACCGCTTGGCAGCCTTCGCTTCGGTGGCGTTGCAATTTCCCGACTTAGCCGCAGAGCAGTTGGAGGAAGGCGTCAAGAAGTACAATCTCCGTGGCGCGGCGATCGGCGGACATGTCAACGGTGACGAGCTGTCCGCGCCGAAGTTCGATCCATTCTGGAAAAAGGCTGAGGAACTGAATTGCTTGGTCTTCATGCATCCGCAGGGCATTCCGGATCTCCAAAAAAGGCTGCAGGGCAACGGAGGTTTGACCAACGTGATTGGCAATCCGCTGGAAACCACGATTTTCCTATCCCATCTGATTTACGACGGCACGCTGGATCGTTTCCCAGGTCTTAAGATCTGTGCATCTCACGGTGGCGGCTATCTGCCCTCCTACGCCGCACGCTCCGATTACGGTTGTGTGAGATTTCCAGATACCTGCAGAACCATCAAGAAAAAGCCGACGGAGTATTTGCGGCAGCTCTATTTCGATTCAATGGTATTCACGCCGGAAGGCCTGCGGCATCTGGTCGCCGAATGCGGCGCCAGCCAGATCATGATCGGCACCGATTATCCTTTTCCCTGGAGCACGACGACGGTAGATCACGTTCTCAATACGCCGGGGTTAAGTGATGCTGACCGCCGCGCGATGCTGGGCGGGAATGCCGCCCAGTTGCTAGGGATCAAGTCGTAATATCGGTGCCAGCTAGTGGCGATCGCGGTCGCGGTAATCCCGGTTGCGATCGCGGTCCCAACGATGGTCGTGCTCGCGGCGGCCGTGTTCGCCGTCCCAGTAGCCTCCGTAAAAGCGTTCCCCGTCATGACGAGGTCCTATCCAGCGCGCGCCTTCGTAGGGAGGACGAGTCCAATATCCGTCGTGCCACCGATAACGACCCCCAACGGCATACCAATAACCGTCGACCCAAATATAGCCCGGGCCGGGTAGCGGCGGCCGGACGGCGACTACTCGTGGCGGCGGCGGGGGACCGATCCTGATTCCGATTCCGATTTGAGCACTGCAGATCGATAGTCCGGCCAAAAGCATGAAACCAAGTAATGTTTTTTTCATCTTTCACCTTTCATGGCTTCTCAAGGTAACAGCACGATTTTAGCCAAACCGGAGCTCATTGGAAATCAGTGGCTTAACAAGTCCTAGGTTGGTAAATTCTGCTCGACTAGTTTGGTAATTCGCTCGCGCAATAGTTCGGTAAGAGGTACGCGATCACGCAGGGTCGCCCGATCCGTCGGAATGGGATCGCCGATCCGTAGGATCACCGGTCCGCCGCGGATGTTCCCCGAACCGTAAGGCAGCACCTCCCGAGTTCCTTGGAGCCCGATCGGAACTAACGGGACTCCGGCGCGGATGGCGATATAGGCAGCGCCTTCCATGAAGGGGCGCATCTCGCCTTTTCTCGATCGTCCGCCTTCCGGAAAAATAAGCAGGGAGATTTTTTGTTCTCGGACAACCTGCGCTGCCAGCGTCATAGTCTTCACGGCGGCGCGGGCGTCGCCACGTGGAACGGGAATGTGACCGGCGCGGGCCAGATGCCATCCCATGAAGGGGATCTGAAAAAGTCCACGCTTGGCGAGAAACCGGAATTGCACGGGGATGTTGGCCAACGCGACGGGCGTGTCCATGTAGCTCAAATGGTTGGACACGAATACATAGCTGCCGTCCTCTTTGATCTTTTCGAGGCCCTCCACTGTGACCTCCACGCGGCTCACGGCCAGCAGCACTCGCGCCCAGGCGCGCGCCATCGCGTTCTGTTTGTGGCGGGTGGGATCAAAGAATGAAACGGTCAGACTTATTGCTCCGAACACAATAGTGGCAACGATGATGAGCGGCTCAGTGAACAGAATCGAACGCAGCAACGACACTCGCTTCATTGTAGGAGGAGCGCGCGGGCCTCCCCCACCACGAATAACGAACCGGTGATGAAGATGGCATCATCCGGCAGAGCCTGGCTTAATAGTGCAAGCGCTTCCGCGACCGTATGCGTGACAACGGCGCCGGGAGCCGGAATGCACTCCGGAGGCATGGCGCGGGAGTTGGCGGGAGCGGTGACGATCACGCGATAGGCGAGGGGGAATAACATTTCCGACATCTCGGCGACGGCTTTCTCACGCATCACTCCGTATACGATCCAGATGCGGCGGCCTTTGTAAAAGCGCCGGATGTAGCTGGCCAGAGCGAGAGTTCCGGCGGGATTGTGGGCGCCGTCGAGAATGATTTCAGGCTGTTCCTTTACTCGCTCGAGCCGGCCGGGCCAACACGTATTCGCGATGCCGTCCGCGGAAACCCTCAGCTCGTGCAGCGCGATAGCGGCGGTGCGGGCGTTCTCCACCTGATGTTCGCCAGCCAACGGGCAGATGATTTCCATTCCGCGCAGCCGAAAACGGCTGCCACGGGCATCGAGTTCAAGATCGGTGGTCGCCCAGTCACGTGAGAGCGTGTAGGGGCCTTTGGCGTGAGCGCGCAAAACCGCTTCGGCCTCGGGCGGCTGCTCGGCGAAGATGGCCGGTACGGCAGGCTTCAAGATGCCGGCTTTCTCCGCGGCGATTTTTCCGAGCGTATCGCCGAGAAAGATCTGATGATCGAAGTCGATGGGCGTGATCACGGAGAGCGCGGGGGTTACGACATTAGTGGCATCCAGCCGGCCACCCAGCCCCACTTCGAGGACCACGGTGTCTACGCGCTCGCGGGCGAATAACAAAAAGGCCATGGCGGTGACGCTCTCAAAGTAAGTCGGGTGCAGATCGAGTTCGCCGCCCTGGAGCATCCGCTCGGCAGTCTCATGCACTTCGGTGAACGCCTTTGCGAATTGATCGGGCTTGATGGCTTGACCTGCAATCTGAATGCGCTCGGTGGGCTCGACCAGATGCGGTGAGGTGTAGAGCCCCGTGCGAACACCCGCCGCACGCAATCCGGCTTCGATCATCGCGCTGGTAGAGCCCTTCCCGTTGGTGCCGGCGACATGAACGAAGCGGCCCGTGCGATGCGGGTTACCGAAGGCTTCGAGCACCCGCGCGATCCGCTCCAGGTCGAACTTCGCGGTCTGGATCTCGTTTCCGAGCGAGTAAAGTAAGCGAACGGATTCGGCGTAATTCATCCGACCAAAGCCTTACCGGGGGCCTTACTACGTACAAATATCACGCGGCCGAACAGGGCCAGCAGCACGGTGCCGCCAACCACTTTCAACTCGAACAGCCAGACCGACGCGACGCCCGGTGGTGGAACGGCGGACAAGATCACCGCTGCCAGCGAGATGGTCGCTCCCACAATCCCAGCCCAGCGCCGCCCGAACTTGAAACCGCTGGCGAAGATGTAAACGAACGGGATCAGCGTGGCGATCACAACCATATCAACCAGGATCTGATAAGCGGCGCGGAGGTTCTCGCCCAATTCCATGAGGAGGAGCAACAGGCTCGAGAGCACGCCTTGGGTCAGAATCGAAACGTGCGGTGTATGCCAGCGCGGATGGAGGCGGGCAAAAGCCGGCGGCAGATAATGATCCAGCCCAAGCGCAAAGGGCAGTCGCGTGTTCCCGGCGATGTAAGTGCTGAGCTGCCCGATCACTCCGAGTGTGATGAGGAGCGCGAAGCACGGAGTTAACCAGCTCGCGCCCAGCCGAGCTCCCGCCTCATTGCCCGCCTGCGCAAGGCCGGTCATGGGGCTGATCCGATCCGGAGGCAACAGAGCCAGTAATGCCGCCGTGCCGGCGATGTAAAACCCCGCACATCCAAAACCGCTGATCCACGCCGCGCGCGGCACGCTCTTCGACGGGTCGTAGATTTCTCCGCCCAAAATCGGCGCCAGCTCGAGACCGGTCATCGCCAGAGCGATTTGCGACCAGAAGTTCAAGTTGGACAAGCTGGGGTCCGGAAGGAATTGGAAGTGCGTGGCCGAGCCAAAGCGCCACGCGATTATCAAAGCAAAAACGCACAGGAGCGCGGCCACGATGTAAGTGGAACCGCCGCCCAGAATGGTGGGCCACTTACCTACGCGAAGTCCGAGCAGATTGGCTACGAAGGCGATCCACAATGCGGTCAACGTGACCGGGATCGCGTAGGAGGGGTTCTCGGAGTACTTGATGCCGGTGGCGCCGAACATGTAGCTGGCCATGGCGACTCCCGAGAGCAGCAAGGTTGGAAAGTAGAGAATGTTGCTGACAAAGTAAACCCAGGCGCAGAGGAAGCCGTGCCAGTCCCCAAAAGCGCTCTTGGTCCAGATATAGAATCCGCCTTCTTCGGGAAAACGCGCCGAAAGGGAAGAGACGACCAGCGCGGACGGCAGAAAGAAGGCCAGCGCGGAGAGTAGCCAGAGCGTGAGGGATCCGGGACCGGCGTGGGCTGCGGCCGCGAGCCATCGAACGCCGGCCACCGCCGAAATATTGAAGAGCACCAAATGCCAGAGCCGAAGCTCCCGCGGTAGTTCGGGCCGGCCTTCAGGCATGCGAGGGAAAGACCTCGGGCGATGTCATGCAAAGGCTAATCGTACACGAGAATCGCTTGCTTACGCGCGCGGCTCGGTAACCGCGCGCGGCTCAGTTCGGTGTTATTTAGGGCAACCGATCCTCTTCAG